>ERZ773010.976-NODE-976-length-18681-cov-5.494148_pt1 | contig 18681 bp, 9 predicted proteins | sample MGYA00580842_ERZ773010 | MGnify/ENA primary metagenome ERZ773010 (study PRJEB29015, sample SAMEA2737982) | human oral metagenome | biome: human oral; feature: human-associated habitat; material: dental | place: China | collected 2107 ...
TGAACTCACCGTTTAACGATGTGCAGAATGGTGATGCTTTCTATCAGGAGATTACCTGGCTGAAGCAGCAGGGTATTACGAAAGGCTGGTCCGATGGCACTTACCGCCCGGGTGAGCCTATTCACCGTGATGCAATGGCCGCGTTTATTTACCGATACAGGCATCAGGGGTAATACCGCCGACAGGCTGTAGCGTCCAATGAGTGATAACCGAGGTGGCCCCGTGCCATTACTGCCCGCAGCGGCGTAAGGATGGGGCTGCCTCACGGGGTGGCTGGTGTGTAAATACCGGGTGTGTCAACAACCTGACTTTTGCACCCACGCCACCCCGCAGCGGGTAACTATTACATGCAGAAAACATAAATATTAAATTGAATCTGCAATATCCAGGAATATATTCCTAACTTCACTAGAGTAATAGTTGAATTTTATTTCAAGCTCACTATAAGTGATGTGCATAATATTCATAAATATTAGCTGTTTTTGTCTTTTAACATCCCCGCATTTTGGTACCTTAAATATGTTCTAGCAACAATGTACCGTTAAGCATTGGATACACACATGTCTACCTTTTACTCCCGCAAGGGGTTGAAGAAGGGTATCTGCGCAATCGCTCTTGTAAGCTCTGTCGCTATGCCTCTCACACCCGTCCTTGCAACCCCCGTTCAGCCAGCTGCCCGGTTAGCACCCACTGATCAAAACACTAAGACCGCTGCAGATTACAATCTTTTTAATAAGAACGTTATTACTAAGACCATTGATAGCTCACCTGCACAGAGTGCGCGAGTTGGTAAATATATTATTCACCTCGCTGCCGCCTCTGCTTTGGGCAAAGAGGCTTCAACCTACACCATTATTAACCCCGAAACCATGCAGACGGTATCAACCGGGCAGCTGCAGGCTGGGGGCGGCGCGCATTTTGCTGCTAATTCCGAGACGGGTGAAATCCTAATCGCTGCCACAGACACCAACCAGCTGGAACGGTACACCGTTACTGAGGACGGGCAGCTAAGCCCCGCCCAACCGGTTGCTGGCTTCAACTTTGACCCCGCAGAGGAAACCCTGGCGATGGGGTACAACAAGTTCACCCACTCCTGGGGTGTGCTTACCTCTAAAAACTACATTACGGTTGATTCCTCAGGGCTGCTCAGCAGCATGCCGCTGCCCGACCCGAAAACCCTAGATCCGGCTTTGGCCAATGCGCCCGATGCCGATACCTCGGAGTATTACGGCACCCAATACACGCATACGGCGAACGTGCTTGCCCCGCTGCCCGACGGGTCATTTGTGTATGACTCGGGAACGACTATCTCAAATGAGCAGGGGGAGGTACAGCGCGGTTATCTGCTCCATTTCAGCAAAGATGCGGTGAAGGTTTTTGACGATGGCACAGCTATTGCTGAGCGCGTCTCATACGGCCGCGTAACCACCACCGACGACGGTCGCGTATACCGTTGGAGCTACCTGCATAATTCCTCATACCAGGTTCTCTCATACGCCGACGGGCAGTTTACTGTGCTCAATGGCAAAACCTCGATTCACGCGAAGGGCCTGGAGAGCATTGGTGAGCTATTTACGGTGGGCGATAAGCTTGGCGTTCTGGATTCCGTGAATAACCGCATCGTTATCCTCGATAAGGATATGAACGTTGAGCGAAACATCAGTCTGACCGGTGTGAGCGCTAAAAACACAAACCGCGGCTCACTTAATGCTGTGGCACTGCCCAATGGGGATATTGTTTTCCCGAGCACTGCTGAGGATCCGCAAGAGTTCACCACCGTGGTACAGATGAACCGCCTGGTGGGCGCTCAGCCGGAACAGCAGCCCGCCCCCGAACCTGAAAAACAGGCGAACCCTCAGATCACTTTAAACACCGATGAGATTAAATCGGATGAGGGCGCCTCGATGACCGTTTCGGGTACCGGCTTCTACGGTGAGCAGGCGCAGCACGGTGTGTACGTATACCTGGTGCGTAAGGATGCATTCCCCGCTCACAGTGCTGATGAGCGTGACCCCGCTGTGGCTGCAGCCGCCTTCGTGAAGGGTGCAGATATTCAGGATGGTGCGTTTACCACTGTTCTTAATGTCCCCGGGAACACACTCGACCCCGCCGCAGAGTACGTGGTAGCAACCGGTGCGACGGGTGCGGCACAGGATGAGGGCACCGCCCTGAAAGCGGGGCTTTTACAGGCATCAGCCCCCGTGAAGGTAACCGAGCCGCAGAAGCAGGCAGACCCGAAGATCACTCTCTCTGCCACCGAGCTTAAGATGGACGCAGAGTCGAATGAGGTGCTGGTGAACGGCACCGGGTTCCACGGCCAAGGTGCGGCCAAGGGCGTGAGCGTTGGCGTGTACGAGGCTGATGAGCAGGGCCAGCCTACCGGTAATCCGGTTGGTAATGAGGCCCTGGTGCACGCGAACGATCTGCACGATGGAGGTTTTGCCGCCTCTGTCACCGTGCCCGGCTCGCTGTTGGATGCGTCGAAAAAGTATGTGGTGGCCGCAAAAGCTGAGAATGAGGGTGTGAAACTGGTGGCGCTTTCCCCGGTGACTGTCAAGCCCGCGCAGCCGGTGGCTGATCCGAAGCTGAGCATTGACAAGAGTGAGCTTGACCCCACTCAGGATAGTGCTGTGACCGTTTCGGGTTCCGGCTATGTGGGTGCTGCCGCCCAGAACGGCGTGTACGTTGCCGTGGTGGAGGCTGAGAAATGGCAGGAAGGCAACACCCCGGATACGCATTCTGTTGCTGCGATGACTCGTATTGCAGCTGAGGATGTGCATGATGGGCAGTTCCGTGCGACCCTTAACATTGCCGCAGGTACATTGGATGCTTCGAAGAAGTACCTGATTGTTTCTTTCGCGTCGCCGGAGCTCAATAAGAGCGACCGTTCATTGGACACTACAGCCGAAATTACGCTCAAGGTGCCCGAGTCGCCTAAACCAAGTCCGACACCTGAGCCCAGCCCAACGCCTACTCCGGAGCAGCCTAAGCCGAGCCCAAGCCCGACACCGGCTCCTACCCCGGAACCGTCTCCCAAGGCCCCTGAGCCTTCACCGAGTCCGACACCCTCACCGGAAAAGCCGACTCCGCAGCCAACTCCCACTCCGGAGCAGCCTAAGCCGAGTCCAACGCCTACGCCCGAAAAGCCCAAACCGGACCCGACACCCGCACCGGAAAAGCCGACTCCGCAGCCAACTCCCACTCCGGAACAGCCTAAGCCGAGTCCAACGCCTACGCCCGAAAAGCCTAAACCGGACCCGACACCTACCCCGGAACAGCCTAAGCCAAGCCCTAAGCCCACACCGGAAAAGCCAAAACCGCAGCCTCCGGCGCCTGAGCCGCCCAAACCAGCTCAGCGGTTTAAGGATGTGCACCCCACGGATCAGTTCTACACTGAGATTGAGTGGCTTGCTTCCACGGGGATCACCACCGGCTGGCCTGATAATACCTATCGCCCGCAGAATAATATTGAGCGCGGTGCAATGGCGGCGTTCTTCTACCGCATGGCGGGCAGCCCCCGTGTGATGATGCCGTACCGGTCTCCGTTTAAGGATGTGGACGCCTCGTACCCGTTCTACAAGGAAATCGTGTGGATGTACCAGCAGGGTATTACTACCGGTTACCCGGATGGTACGTTCCGCCCGAATGATTCGGTCAGCCGTGAGGCCATGGCGGCGTTCTTCTACCGTCAGGCGAGGGACTACCGGTTCTACGCTCCGCGGCACACGTCATTTGTTGATGTGAACGGGGATAACCTGTTCTACACCGAGATCAGCTGGCTGGCCGATCGCGGTATTAGCCGTGGCTGGGACGACCGTACTTACCGCCCGGGCCAGGCCATTACCCGTGACGCAATGGCGGCCTTCCTGTACCGTTACCACCGTATTTACGGTAAGAAGTAATCAACGGTTCAGGCTCTTGAGTCTCCCCCGCGCCGCGCAATCATCATCTCCTCTGATTGTGTGGCGCGGGGGTTCTTTTCTGCACTGTATTAATGCATTGTGATTGTGCGCCGTGTTTTCTGGGGCGTCTGCGGATTCAACATTTTCTCCTCTGTGCCCCACTCCCCTGTTTGCACACCAATAATGTGGCCCATGGGGCATGTGTAGGGGGTCATAGGTCTTTGACTGTGCTGCACGATACTAAGACCACACCAGATACTTTACACATGAAACATATATATACAGAGAATTAAAGCATATAAACATACATATCTGTTTTTAATGACACTAAAGTGCGAATAAGCCATTTAATGAATATTAATCTATGAATAGTTTTTCTACACCTTTACTTTACAGTTAATGCTTTTCGGGGTAATTTTGCGGTTTTCCTCGACTCCCACTAGGCGTTTTGCTACCGTGAAGGTATCAATAAATTACTTTACGAGTGGAGTAATCTGATGGGTAATTCATTCTCACCGCACAACCTGCCCAAGCGCGCATGCGCTCTGACTCTCGCCGGGGCTCTTGCTCTGCCGCTCGGTGCCGCCCTAGCACCGGCAGCATTAGCAGCCGAAACTCCGGCCGCCGCACAAGCCACTGGGCAGCCCGCAGCCAGCGGCCCCAAGCTGACCGTTGATACCCCAAACCTTGACCTGATTGATGGCGGAACCATTACGGTGCGCGGCACCGGGTTCACCGATCAGCACCGTGAACAGGACGGTTCGCTCGCCATTGCATTCGGCCCGCGGTCTATGTTTGTTGAAGGGTCACGGCAGAAGATGCGGCGCGTTCCGAACCTTTACACTACTGTAATTCCGAAAGACAAGATTAACGCTGACGGTTCCTTCGAAATTCAGCTCAACGTCCCCGGCAATGATATAGACCCGGCGAAAGGCCCGTACAGCATTGGCACCTTTAAGCTGGATGTGTACTCCGAGTATTTTTACGGCACCATGACGGGTGTGAGCGTTCCGCTCAATACTGTCACGGGTGAGGTGCAGCGCCTGTCCATTCGCAATAACCAGCTGAATCCTGTGGATAAACAGGCCAGCCTGACAGTTAGGGGGCTGAACTTCTCGAATATTCCCGCAGGTTCAACCTCGTACGCGCAGATCGTTGAGGTGGACGCGGACGGGAAGCCTCAGGGTGAGCCTCTCGCTTCCAAAGACATTACCTTTGCCGCGCAGGACGGCAAAAACACCAGCAGTTTTACGTCCACTCTGGAGTACTCGGGGTTCAAGGTTGATGCTTCGAAGCGTTACGCCTACATTGTGTACAACCGGCATAACGGCCAGGTGAATGAGATTGCGCGGGCAAACCTGCCGGTGAAGGACGCCCAGCCAAGGGTCAAGTACATCGGCGAGACGATCAACACCACCAAGTCATACAACCACGTGTCGGTGTGGGCCACGAATTTCCGGTTAGATGAGGACGATTCCTTTGAGCTGGTGCTTCGTGAAAAGGGTACCGGCACCGTGGTGAAGCGGGTGAAGCAGGATTGGAAAGCCGCAATGTTCCCTGATGGTTCAGGCGCTATTGTGGCAATGGGGATCGATGGGTCGCAGGTAAGCGCCTCTAAACAGTACGAAGTTACCGTGTCGGTGAAGTCGCAGGATCCGTCCCGCGCGGTTAGCCGCACCATTGATATTCCTGCGGTTACCTCACAGCAGGAGGTCCGGAAGCCGAAGTCCCGGTTTGTTGATATGGAGTCCTCGCAACGCTACTACCAGAGTGCCACGTGGGCGGTGGATCAGAACGTGCTGGAAGCCCGTGACGGCCGTTTCTCCCCGTCAGAGAGTGTAACCCGCGGACAGCTGGTAGAGGCACTGTACCGTATGGCTGGCTCCCCTGATATACAGCTCCCAGCCCAGTCACCCTACCGCGATATTTCTACCAGCAACCCTCGGTATAAGGCGATTGTGTGGGCTCGTCAGCAGAATATTGGTAATGAGTATGGGGACGGCTCATTCCACGCGGATGATAGCGTGAACCGGCAGACCCTTGTCTCGTTCATGTATCGCGCCGCCGGTAAGCCGAACGTGACGCTCCCGAAGTATTCACCGTTCACCGATGTGCGCGCTGGCAGCAACATTTACTACCGCGACATGGTGTGGGCGCAGCAAAAGGGCGTGGTGCTTGATGCGCAGTCTAAGGAGTTCAACCCGCGCGCTCAAGTGAGCCGTGCTGAGGCTGCTCAGTTCCTGTACCAGTACGCGAATGCTACGAGGACGCGATAGCACCGGCTGTTCTCTCCCTGCAGAGGTAGTCAGCTAAAGGTGGAAGACCCCGGGACCCGTGGTGGGTTTCCCGGGGCCTTCCCGTTTCTAGACGCCGCACACCTTATACCCCGCAAAACGCCGCAATGTGGGTTTGTGTGGGTTGAGGTGTTTGGGTTTTACGGCGAATTACCGGGTGGATGCTGAGTCCGCCGCGCTGCCGGTGGATACGGTGAAGTCCCACGGGTCGGTGTTCAGTGATGAGACGGTGAAGGTAATGCTGTGGCCACGTTCGGCCAGTAGCGCCTGCAGCCTCTCACCGGCGCGCTGCAGCCAGAGCGATTCGCTGGCCGCGTGGGAGCAGTCAATCAGCGCGCACTCGGTGCCGCGTACGAGTTCTTGTTCACGGAATTCGCTGGCGGGGTGGTGCCGCAAGTCGGCGGTAATGTACACGTCTGCCCCAACGGAACGTACCGCCTCGAACAGGGAGTCGCCCGCCCCTCCGCACAGTGCCACACGGCTAATGCGCTGCTCTGGGCGCCCGGCGATACGCAGCCCGCCCGCGGTTGCCGGTAGCGCATCCGCTAAGCGTTCGGAGAGGGCACGCAGGGTGAGCGGTTCAGGCAGTGTGCCCACGCGCCCGGTTCCGACGGGGTGTTCCTCTCCCCCAAGTTCTTGGGTTTGAGGTTCGGCCAGTGCGGTGCGGTCGGTGAGGTTCAGGGCGTCGCAGAGTGCCTCGTTCACGCCCGCAATGGCGGCATCGGCGTTAGTGTGCGCCCCGAGCAGTCCGCATTGGCCTTCGATGAGGGTGTGCAGCACGTGCCCTTTATAGTCCGTGTCGGGGATGAACTGCGCACCGCGCAGCAGCAGCGGGTGGTGGGTGATGAGCAGCCCCGCGCCGTGTTCTACGGCTTCGTCAGCGGTGGCGGCGAGGGCATCAACGGCGAAGTGCACGTGCCTCACGGGGGCGGCGGCGCGCCCGCAGACCAGCCCGGATGCGTCCCACCCGGCGGCCAGCTGCGGCGGGTAGAGGTCGTGGAAGGCGGCAACAACCTGCGCTAGGTTTGGTGTGGTGGTTTCAGTCATGTCTCTATTGTGGCATGAGCACCCGGCGGGGAATATTCGGAAGGTGCGGGGCGTTTAATGGGGTGTCAGGTGAGACAGTGGTTTTCGTGAAGGAGCGGGACGATGCGTAGTTTTGTGGTTGGCGGCGGCTGTTTTTGGTGTATTGATGCGGTGTTCCGCCAGTTTAAGGGCGTGAGCGCGAGCGTGTGCGGCTACGCTGGCGGCACCGTGCCGAACCCGGATTACCGGTCGGTGTGCTCTGGGGCGACGGGGCATCACGAGGTGGTGCGCGTTGATTTTGATGAGAACGTGATCGGTGAGGACGCGGTGCTGGATATTTTCTTCGCCTCCCACGACCCCACAAGCTGGGATCGTCAGGGGGCAGATACCGGGTCGCAGTACCGTTCGGTGCTGCTGTATGCCGACGAGCAGCAGCGAAAGGTTTTTGAGGCGGCGAAGGTGCGGGCGCAGGCTCTTTTCGATGCTCAGGTGGTGACGGAAATAAAGCCTCTTGAGACGTTCTGGGAGGCGGAAGACTACCACCAGGACTACTATGCGCTGAATCCGTACCAGGGGTACTGCTCTGTGGTGATCAGCCCGAAGGTTGCGGCGGCCCGCCGTAAGTACGCCCATCTTCTGAAGTAGCTTTGGCACTGTGGCAATAGAAAATCCCCGGCTTTTGAGAGCCGGGGATTCTTTAGTTTTAGCGTGACCCCAACCGGATTTGAACCGGTGTTGCCGCCGTGAGAGGGCGGAGTACTAGGCCGCTATACGATGGGGCCGTGAGAATTTCTTCTCGTTGTGTGCCGTGGGTGTTTCGGCAACAGATATAACTATACAGTTCGGGTACCCCACCACCAAATCAGCTATCAGTGTTTTACGACACTTCCACAGGGTGGTGTTTGGGGTGGCTCCCGCCGGGGTTTCCTCCCCGTTCAGGCACCGTACTGCGGCGGTTTTACGCATCACCCACCGGGAAGGGGCACCCCCTGTTGTGCGGGGTGCCCCTGCGGTTTTTCACGCAGCCTGCCGGTTAGCGCACCAGGGGCGGCTAGGATTTACTGCGGCGGCGTACAACCAGCACCACCGCACCGGCCACAATAGCCAAAGCACCCATACCCGCCAGCATGATCACGCCGTTCGCGCCGGTATTCGCCAGACTGCGGGATGTGGAGCCGCGGGTCGCCTGGGGTGCGGAGTCACCGCCGGGGTGGTTACCGTTAGCAACGGTCACGGATACGCTTTCCTGAGTGGCCTCGGGCTTCGCCTCACCGGTGGTGCCTCCCGTTGCTGAGGGTTGCGCAGATGCCGACTCGGTGGGGGCGGGGGTGGGTGAAGGCGCGGTCACAGCCGCAGCTTCGGTGGGCTGTGCCGGGGTGCTCCCGCCGCCCTGGTTCTGCTCAGTTTTCGGGCCGGACACGCTAGAGCTGGTCTGCCCGTCCTTGGTGATCTCAAACATTGCGGAGTAGTCCAGGCTGCGGTCAGTCACCGACAAGTCGTGCGCAGCAATGGTGCCGACCGTGTACTTCTTGCCGTACTCTAGGGTGTTCGCGGGGATGGGCAGGTCAATCTCAAACGAGCCGTCCTTCAGCTGCTCGGGGCGCACCCACACGGCGTTCTTTGACAAGTTCATGGCCTGCTCACGATCAATGCTCTGCCCGGGTTTCCAGGTCCCCTCAGGGACGAGGAACACGTACACGCCCTTCGCTGCGCCCTCCCCCACGTAGCCGCTGCCTTTAATGTGGAGCTTATAGTCTGCGGTGATGTCGATCTTCCCGTCGGGGAACTCAATCACCGGGCTGGCGTAGCTCACGGTGCGGGTGGCCTCGGTGGGGTACCCCTGAAATTCGCGCTGCTGCGGGGTGATCTGCACGACCGCCTCATCCCCTGCTTTCACCTCAGCCTTGAACTTCATAATGGAGTTCGGGTGAATCTCTGACTCGGCGGCGGGGATCTCGCTGCCGTCCTTGTCTTTCTTCGCCTTCGAGGTGGTCTTATCTGAGGTTTTCACCTCACCGGTGGCACCGTTCAGCACGTACGGCACGCGGGCTGTGCCGGGCAGATCCTGCTTGTCTACAGCCACGATCGAGCCGTTATTGAGCATGGTCAAATCATTAGCTTTCGCACCGTTCATGGCGACCTCACCAATGACTTTGCTGGTGGCACCGTCAATCACACCAACCTTGCCGGTGCCGAAATCACTCACATACACCAGGTCACGCTCTTCATCATGCTCCATGGCCAGGGCCTGGGTGCCGAAAGCAATCGTTTTCTTGTACTCGCCGGTGGTGAAGTCATACACGGTCACCCCCGAATTAACACCGTTCACGCCCTGGGAAGAAACATAGATTTCGTTCAAAGACTTATCGATGGCAACATCAGAAGGGCGAACCTCAGTGCCCTCAGTATCTGCGTGAACATCAATGGTGCGCACAGTTTTGAGGGTGTTCGTGTCTACCACAAACAGTTTGCCGCTGGTGCGCTCCGGCACATACAGCAGGTGATCCTGAGAATCGACGTGCATGTTCATGCCCACATACCGCACCCCGCCGTCAGGGGCACCCGCAAGCTGCAGCTTCTGAACCTGCTTAGTTTTCAAGTCAATAGCCGACACATAGAACCGGCCCGACACAAACGCCTTCCCTGAGGCGTGGTCAATGCGCACCTCACGCGGGTGCTCAATCCAGTTCGCGTTGTTCTTATCAAGCCCGTGGTTAGTCCACACAAGCTTCATCGTGGCCTGGTCGTACACCGAAATGGAGTTATCGCGGGTGTTCGTAACCCACACGGTTCCCTCAACATCATCAACTTCCACCCCGTAGGCGGCCTCAAAATTGTAGCCTCTCTCACCCTTAATGATGGGCAGCTCGGCCACGGTCTCAACCTTCAACGAGTCAGCATCAAGGCGGGCGAGAGTAGAGACATGCATGTCCCCGTCAGCGGTTCCCGCCACCCACAGCTTATGGTTCTTCTTAGAATACGAGACCTGGAACTGGCCCGGTAGGCCCTGCGTGATCTTAGCTTTAGTTGCCGCCGCGTCTAAGGTGCGAGACGTGGCAGCAGGTGCGCTCTGCGATTCTGGTGCGCTAGGGGCAGCGAACGATGCGGGAACAGCAACCCCAGAAACACTCAGGGCCAAGGCCCCAGCCACGAAAGACTTTGTAACCTTGCCGGAAGCGAGAGTCAGGTTCATTGGTTTCCTTTCGAAACAAAAAACGCGCCGCGCACCACCGGGAAGACCACTCTTAACCGGAAGAAGCAGGGCGCGCATCCAAAAGCATCCTCAATAATGCTCTACCCATAATTTTTAGCGAACTCCCAGGGTTTTACAAACCGAATACCGAAAATACACAAAAAATTACTTTTATCACCGCAGCCCATGAAAAAACGGTAGACGCGAAGCTGACGGTTAGAAAACATAGCAAAAGAAAATTAAATAAAAGAAAGCGGCCAACCCACCCAAAAAAATTTCGGGCAGGCAAGCCGTTTTCTAGCAGACCCTACGGGTGCAGGGAACGATCAGGAGCCTTCTCTATTAACTGTAGAGTATAGACCCCCCTCCCCGCAGGTGCACAGCACATGCTGAGGGCGGAATCTGCAAAATATTTTATTAAAACCAGTGGCAAGGAGTGGGACGCTACGACGGACCCTCAATGAAAGTCACCCATTTTCATGGGTGAGACGGAGATGGGGCCGGCGCCCTAGAAATAGGAGATAACCCTCAATGAAAGTCACCCATTTTCATGGGTGAGACAAGCGGGATCATCCCGCAAATCCTCAAGCACCGGCCCTCAATGAAAGTCACCCATTTTCATGGGTGAGACCTGAGCGCCTGAGTCCGGCGTGAGCGCCGAGCAGGATCCCCTCAATGAAAGTCACCCATTTTCATGGGTGAGACATGACCTTATCAAGCTCGGTGCTGACTTGGCAAGTATCCCTCAATGAAAGTCACCCATTTTCATGGGTGAGACTCAGCCAGCTTTTCAGCAAGAACCGTGTCCTGGTACTCCCCTCAATGAAAGTCACCCATTTTCATGGGTGAGAAGCACCTAAAAAATTCCAGTAAATTCCTGGTCTCTCAGGTACTTTCGCGAGCGTAGGGACAACCGCTCATGTTATTCAGTCTATCGGAGGCAATCATTCAGACACAAAACAACTCTGACAAGGTGTTTCACTCACGCGAGCGAAACCCGGAGTTTTCGGTAAGCACCAGGTGCTCGCGCCCATAATACATATATTAGAGGATAAGCACGTCATTATCTGTGGTGTCCCGCGACTGCCCCACATAGCTAAAACGCTTTTCGCCAAGTTCTGAGAGCCTACCAAGATCACAAAACAGTACTGAATCTTCGCTGGTCTCTACCTGCTGCCCGATTTCGTCCTTTAGCCGAAGAAGCTTTGAAGGAATAATATCAACGATAAATACACTGTATTGTATCCGGTCGCCATAGGTTAAGAGCAGCTTCGCAATCCGTCCACGGCGTTTATCATCCGGAATGTCATATGCAATAAGAGTACGCCGCGTGTCGTCACGCCTCATCGTACTTTCACTCCGGTGTATGCAGAATGGCTACCATTGAGAACGCCCAGAATCATCCGTGCCTGAATTTCAATAGTACGACGCCACGAAGCAGAGTAACCGAATATTGGGTGCCTGAACTCGGTGTTGATTCTACGTTCAAACGCTTTGATAATCGCTATACCCATGCTGCATCTGAGAGGTATCTGTTTTCTCGCCATTTGCTTCTAATCATGCCCGGCGAGGACAGTACACTGTTTGAGCTACTAGGGAGATAGGTCAGTAATTCTCGTCTGTGGAGATCATAATAGTACAGACTTTCCTACTTGAACTTGACGTTCTGGTGCAGAATCGCTGCCTGCTAGCTTAATAGGAAACCGCACGACAGCTTGTATACCACGAGCTTTAAACCATTCAGCAGATCCTGCAGTATCGAAGACATTCTCTGCGGTAGATTTGTAATTCTCGGATTCAGAATTACATACCTGTTCTAGAGCTTGAGTGTACGCACGGCTGCGAAGAATTGTCCGCAATCTTGCCAGAGTCATGTGTTCACTAGCTATCGGGAGTACCATCTTCTGAGGATGGAGACTATCAGAAGGCCACGCACCAGGAGTAACACTTAGTTGATGAACTTGATGTATTACAGGAAAAACCGATATACCAAGTAGAGCTGCAAACACCAGAGCAACATCGGTAGGCTGAGGGGTAGCAAATCCTGTTGATGTACGTGAATCGGGTTTATTCTTGCCAAGAGAATCATTCAAACTTTCCCCCAATAAACCCGAAAGAATCTTCTCAGCAGACCAGTTAGTAAGTTCTACGCACATTGGCCGAAGCCTATGTTGTACAAACTCTTCACCCTTATTGCGTGTTTTCATCTCCCAGCGCGATGCCCCATGATCTGGACGATTATCTTTACGATCGAAACGCCAGTACGCTGCTTCACCTAAACCGGAGATCCAGCATAAGTTAGGAATATCTTGATTAGCCGTCAGATTATCTAAAATTTCGTGCCTTGCTTTTTGATGTTTCCTCCAGTCGGTCGGATATTTCTTAGGATCAATAACACGTATACGTGGGGAAAAAGGAGAAAATTTCTTTTCGTCTTTCCCCGATCCATAAATAACATCTCGCATAACCCAGCTTTCAGGTTCGCTCAGCTGTTTTGCCAATTCGTGAAGATAACCAGCAATCGTATGTGCGTCTGCGCCTTTAACTGCTATCTGTGCTTTAGGCACCGCTTCACGGCTCCAACCAAGGGTCACCCCTTGAGGATGATATTGCTCGGCCAACGAAGCTAAACCGTACTGGGCAAAATGGGTGAGCGCTGACGTGTAGTCACCCGCGAGTGTAATCGTAGACATCAGTGTCCTTCCCGTGAAATTTGAGCATCCGCAGCACGTTCTAGCGCCTCTAGATAAGCAGTAGTATAGGGGCCATATTCCCTATCAGTGTTTTCCATGATTTCGTCCCAATGCCCAGTTAGAAAAAGCTCATGCGCCTGCTGGTAGAGCATTTCTTGCTGGGGATGATTCGTATTCTCCCCTAAGAGCGTTTGGTCGGTGTGCTGGAAAGAGTTTCTACCATGCCCATGGCTGCACCCGATAATCCTCAACGCAAGATCTGAGCACTCCAGTTCTCCAGAAGCTCGGTTGGTCGCTACCAGAGCAACAGACATCTGTTCGTGCCGCCATCCAGCGGGCATACCGCTGCGTTGGCGGGATACCCAGATCTCTTGGCGGGTTCGAACCGCACTTTTTGCAAGTGGCTTATCAGAATGTGTTCCACCCAGCATAGTTTGGAACCTGGAATCTGCTTTACCATCGTCATGGTGCTCAGCTGCAAAGATAATATCCTGGGTGAATTCTTCCCGAAGTCCCACAGATTCGGCGAGCTTTTTCGTTCGTTCAGCAACATCATGCTGATGATCTTCCAGATAGACCGCTCCTTGTGAGGGAGTCCATTCCTGTCGAACGTCAGAGTCATCATCTGTAGTATCTGATTGCACCACGGCGTACCATGCAACTACATCACCCGCATGAGGGTCAGTGCGTATAGAGCTAGACAGTACAACTTCTCCTGTTTGTCCTGTTTCAGACTGCCAAAGTTCTGTAGCTTCGTCTGGAGTTAGCCCACAGAACTTTCTGAAGAGTCCATGTTTATCATGCTCTATGTCATTATCAAAAATAAAGAACTTAATTCCCTCTGGAACAACAGCAGATGGCGCTTCAGAATCTTGAGCTTTGCCTAACTCCATGGCTACATCCTGGGTGGTGAAGACAAGACCCTTGTCTATCACGAGCACATCGCCCGGTCGAAGGCGCATATCAGGAGAACAAATTTCGAGTTCACCCGCTCGGTACACAAAAGCTCTCCGTCGGATATCTGGGTTTTCCTTCTCTTGTTGTATCCGTTCTTCATTCCCTACGACAAGTTCCTTATATATATCCGAAAGAATCTTGATATTGGCAGGAAAGACTTCCTCATTCATCGGTGGAAAAGCTTTAAGAAGCTCCAGCGCTTCGGAATCATTTAATGGTAAATGTTCACGGACAACTACACCACCCAGCTCGGCTTGCTCTTCTAAGGAATCGTGCAGCCACAGGTCGAAATCGGGTTCAGCATATGGTGTTTCAGAACTACGGGCAAACTCAAGAATATCTGATAGTTCCGGGCGCTGGTACAGCAGTCTCTGAGGTGCCGTTGCCGGTGGAGTGCAAGTCAGCATAGCTCCAGGGTTTACGCTCTTAAAAGCCGATAAATCATTCAGCCAGTTATAAGCATTACGCAAATCTTCGGCCTTATAAGGTAACACAACAGGATCTTTAATCTTGTCAGGGTTTTCAGGCTCTAAAACAATTATTTGGGAGTCACTTCGTTTACCCAGTCGGTTAACGCGCCCAAAACGCTGCGCCAAAGATGAAGCGGGAGCAAGTTCCGTGACAAGCGAGGAGAAATCTAGGTCAATACCTACTTCAAGAGTCTGTGTAGCCACCACGACATCAATAGTAGAGTCACCTTTGCACGTAAACAGGTCAGGATGGTCATCCCGCAGTTTTTTCATATCAAACGGTCGCATGCGCCCCACAATAAGTTTGACGCTGAGATTCTCTTTCTTCAGCTTATCCGCAACCTTAACAGCAGTCCCAACATGGTTAACAATGCACCCTACAGTTTTGCTTTGTCCTGCGTTATTATGCTCCAGCTTCTTACAAAGACCTAGTACCTCGTCAACAGCACTATTAATGACAGCGGTGTTTTCAGCTTTACCATTCCATTTATCAAGGGATATGCGAGTCAACCGTTTGGCTGAGTTTACCCGTTGTAGAAGTTCAGCATCATGAGGAGAATCCAGTTGTGAAACGTCAACGCCGATTTGGTTTTGGTTTTCTTCAAGTTCAGACGGGGTTGCGGTTGTTTCAACAACTTGAAGCGTGGGTACTCCTACATCAGCCCCATATTTTTGTAGCTGCGCAATTCGACGTGCTGTCACTAGAAGCTGCTGGTTCAGATGAGCCTCATCAAGAACCATGACTGAATCCATAGATACAACAGCGGTTTCTCGTGGACGTGCGCCCTTACTGCTGCCGTACCCACGGAACAACAAACGAGAACCCCACATATCCGGAGTAGCCGCGATAATAGCGCACGCCGATATCTCATTAACGGGAAGCGAACGATTACTCAGCTCACCACGAATATGCCCGATTTCAAAAGGACGTACATCGTCATGAACTTGGAACGATAACAAGGCTTGAGCAACACGATAAATAATTTCCTCACGAGACGTTAGAGGCTCCTCTTTATCAAGGATCATCGTCATCTGACGCAGTATCTCCCGTGCCCGGTCAGCTTGGCTATCTACCAACGCGCGACGACCCACCACCACGTTTAAGCGTCGAGGCACACGAGGACCTGTACCACAAGCAAATAAAGCATTCACGAACAGGTGTACATCAACAACAGATGATTTACCTGCACCTGTGGGGGCCACAATCCTATCGGGCCATGAACCGGTTTCAACAATATGGGCTACAAGCTCTTGTTGCCAGGTGAAGGGCGCATAGCCTCCATTAAGGGCCGCAAAGAATTCAGAAAAATCGCTGCACTGAACCCCTAAATTACTGGTCATTTTTGCGTTCCTTATATGCTTGTTGTAAATAGATAAATTCTTCTTCCGGCACGTCATAGGGAACTAAAAGCCCTGCACCAAGATGCCTTGATTGCCCAAGCGCGATAATGGTGCGATCATTAGTCAAATTCCCTAGAGACAACACGCCGCGCCAAGGCTGAGGCATAACGTTCTGCGGTACTTTATGCACATATGCTGTAGGGCGTGTATGTATAGTTCGAGCATGATAAACCTGTGCGTCGCTTTGCTCCTCCACCTGGTTACGGAGTTCAAGGTAGCGCTGTTCACCCCTGGCAGCTGTGTTAAATTTATCCCGCCAAACATATGCGATTGATAGCAAACCAGAATCTGCCAAAGTCCAACGAGCGCCGCCATCTTTCTTTTTAACGGGACGGGTTTCTGGCACAATTGCGGTGAGAGGCTTCCAGAGACGCTTATACCCAGGCTGAACAGCAGGCCAGAATTCATGCGCATTAATTACTTGCCCGCCAAAATATACTTTACGCTTACCAAAAGTACGACCCCATAAATGCGGAACAGCATTTAAACTACGACCAAGCTGTATGAGGTCTTCCGGCGAAGCACTTTCAGGAACCATAATAGCTATCGCAGAATTTTTAATGCCTAAATGCTGAATATAGTGCGCAGGAATATAGTGGAAAGCAAGCCTATTAGCGGGTACCTCCGCTCCCCTAGGATATTTTCCGGTGAAGAAACTAGAGGCCCCATACCCTATACCGGCAATAATCGCGCGATGAAGAGCAACACAAAGAGCAACATGTTCTTCTGGAGGCAGTTCTTCTCCTTCTATTTCAAGGAGAATAACTCGGCTCCAAGGAACCTCGGGGTACATCGGCTCGGGAGTCGAATACTTCACTTGAGTCAAGCATTCGTGCGTTACAGGAAGATTCTCAGGTTTTTCTTCCTCCTTTGGCTTATCGCTTGCAACGGTAGGGAATTTACGTGGGTTATTATTGCGGTACATTTCGAGGAGAGCATTAGTCCGTCCTATTGCCGGGACACGTAACATCGTCCCGCCTGATTCTAAGGGGCTCCCTTGAAGATCAAGGTTTAAGTTTGGATTAACGTCACCTGGGGCAAGAACCGCAACACTTGTGGATTCTCCTAAGTGTGGTACATCATCACATAATTGCTCCACAGTGTCGGCAATATCATTGGGTACTTGGTTCCACACCCAACCGATTTTTCCGGATACAGCTGTGCCCTCTGATATAGTGCGTTTCTCAGTTTGGCGTTTCTTCTTCGCCTGGGCCACTTCGCGGTGCATAAAACGCCGAGCATCCTTATATACCGGCATATATTCTGGGATTTCAATTCCATCTGGCTGATTTTCCTCCAGCCACATGAGGGCTTTAAGCGACGTTTCACTAGGTTCTAGCCCTTGTTCTCCTTGCACTGCATGAGTCCCCTGAGCCGCCGAGTTCAACAACGCAGCGTGCAAACGAGCAGGGTCAGGAAGGGTATCAGCACTACCATCGGGTTTATGCCCAAGGTAAACACCTAATGGAAACCTCGCAGTAATTTTGAGGCTCCGCGTCATTATTCCGCATCCTCAGATTCAGCGACTGCGCCTCGCAAAATAACAGGGTTTCCGGTGACAGTGAGGATCTGCCCATCCCAATGAGCCACATGATGCGATTGAGCATAGTCGATAGCCTGAGCTAGTAAATCATCCGCTAATTCAACAGTAATATGGTTCAGAGGGCGTGTATTACCGTACCGCCCATCAAGAGTAACTTGGGGTTCTTCCGCCTCAACCAGGTCACAATTTGCACGCAAATACAGTTCTTGCTCAGCACGAGCGATAGCGCTCAGCCCAAAAGCAGCGAGAAGAGCACGAGCCGCAATATTAGCTTCTTCATTCTTGCCAAACCGTAACTGACGTAGAGTTGCGAAGCTCAGTACCCACGAACGAATAATCTTTTGACATGCTACACCCCCCAACGCTTCAAGTTGCGGAGGGATGCCGCCAAGACCTAATACAGATCCAGAAAGCGCAGTATCTTTTTTCGCTTTCTTAATATCTTCACGCCGCTTTGAAACAAATTTATCGCTGAGCTCTCCTTCCTGACTTTTTACTAGCTGTTCCATGTCAGCAGCGCTCAGCCTAACACTCATTTCGAGAGGATCAACGCGGGCACCACCACGACGTGATAGTTGTGCTTCTCCACTGAGATTTTGATCTGCCAGTACCCCGATAATTTCACCCACAAGTGCGCTACGAAGACGGAGCTGATTCTTTTTGCGCAACGAATCCCATCCACCAAATACTGCGGCAGCAGGAGCCGTATCTAAAAGGGCGCTTAGGTCAGCTGGTGTGGAGTTTCGCACAGCACGATATTTTTCGTGTGCCGTGGCGGGTTGTCCATCAATTTCCCCTGCTCGAATGTGACCATCGGCAAAACGGTGCGGAAGCTCAAGGTCAGTATAGGTGATAGATTTTCCATCGTTTTCGTACGTTACTTCGATACGAGGAAGCTTCCGCATTACAGAATGGTCAGCACGGATGTCTTGCATAATAGCAGCCTCAGCACGGTTAAGCTGAGATTGTTTACTATCGATGAGAACCACACGTGCAGCTTCACCATCAATATACCGGGTCTCAAAGGCGAAAGTTGATTTATTTCCTTCAACAAATTTAGCGGGAGCAACCGAAGCATGCTCTCCAGCAGCAGGTTTAAGCTCTGTTACCGAGACTAGGGTTGAGGCACCACCAGAAGCACATGCCTTCTTCAGATCCTCAAATTTAATATCAACTTTCTCAGGTGCAGACATCATTATCCC
>ERZ773010.977-NODE-977-length-18680-cov-8.857611_pt1 | contig 18680 bp, 20 predicted proteins | sample MGYA00580842_ERZ773010 | MGnify/ENA primary metagenome ERZ773010 (study PRJEB29015, sample SAMEA2737982) | human oral metagenome | biome: human oral; feature: human-associated habitat; material: dental | place: China | collected 2107 ...
GTTTTTGGTAATACTACTAATGGAAATATAACTCCTGCTGAAATATTTCTAAAAACATTAATAGAAGTATACAATGAAGTTACTCTGGAAAAATAAAAACTATAAAGTGCTATTAAAAAGTCTATTAAAAAGTTTATCAAATACCCAAACAATAAAAAGAAAATAAAAAATAAAAGTTTAACTCCACTTAATTTTAGGCTAATTCTATCTTTTAAAAGAAAATAAATGAGAGCCAAAGGTAAACTATTCATGAAAATAAAAATAATTCTCTTAGGTAAATCTAGCATTAACTGATATAAAGCATAATTATAAGGTTTCAATAAATGTTTGTTCAAATCTCCCAATCGTATTTCATCAGATATTTTATAAATAGAAATTGTAGATGTCATATTACTTACTATCAATTTACAATATATTAAAATAAGAATTGAAAATAAAATATAAATAAAATTAGAAATAACAAAAGTTTTCCCAATTACAGCTCTGAATTCATTTTTTCTTTTATTAAATATATAATATAAAGGAAAAATTAAGGCTGTTTGTAAAACTTCATTAAATAAATCAAACCATTCAATATGTCCAGCAATGGACAAGGCATTTGTATTAGGAATATTTGAAATAAGTCTTGTTCTTATAATTGAATATATAAAAGTAACAAGTCCCAATACAACTAAACTAAAATAAGTAGATGTTCTTAATTTATCATTTCTTTCCATTTTTCCCCCTAAATAGAATATAAGATAATTTTTTATCTTTCCTTAATTCAGCCAATTCTTTAAAGATTTATCACTTCTTTATAGAATATTTATTGAAATTTTTCTAAAGCTTTTTTGAAATTATTTGAAGCAAGTGATCCAAAAGCAAATTTCATAGCTCTATAATTTTCTTTTTTACCATTTGAATGAGTAAGAATTAATTTTCCATATAAAAATAAACCTTTTTTCATTTGAATATTAACTTCATTTAATGAATAATGTTTTATTTTATTTTTATCTGGGTCACCCTTCATAAGAGTTGCAGCTATAACAAAAAAATCTTTGTCATTATAAGCTAGGAAAACTTGTTTTGGTATAAAAGTTATAAAACTTCCTAAAAAACTTGGAATTAATTGCCCTATTAAAACATCTTCCTCTGAAACCTTATAGCCTTCTTCTCTTAAAACTTCTACTACTTTTTCTTCTTTTTTCATTTTTTTCCCTCCATTTATAATTTTATGTCAATATTTTATCAAAAATGTTTTATAAAATCTAAAAAAATTTTTTCCATTTATTTCCCCAGATAGAATATAAAATATTTTCTTTCTCATATTTATCATAATTTTCCAGTTCTTTTATTAGAAGATTTTTATTTTCTTTATCTTCCATCAATTTTGCTAAATTTTTAAACACTTTATCAAATTGTCCAGATAAAAATCCTTTAAAAATTATAGGCAATGATTTTGCTGTAACTCCATATCTATCAATTAAAGCTTCAATAAAATATTGATGTACTAACTGATGTTCATCATCAAGTTTTGAATAATATTTTTCAATTAAAGGAAAATATTTTTCATCATGCAATCCCAAACCAAAAACTGCATAACTCCCAGGTAGAAGACTTTTCTCTCCTTCTTCAACATCTTGATACCATTCAAATTCTTTCATTGCTACTCTTGAATAGCTTTCTAATTTATTGTATAGCTCAGGAAAATCTAAAATTCTTCTAAAAAATCTATGAGTTGAATATTTAGCAAGTCCTTTTATATTTAAAAATTCTTTTTCAGATTTTGAAGAAAATTTAATTGCATAACTATGTGGAAAGCCATTAGTTAATAGATTTATTATAAAATCAAGAGCCTTTTCATAAGATTTAGCAACTTCATTCTTTATTTTAATATCTACTGTAGCAAGAACATCATTAGCCTTACATTCTAAATTCTCATCTTTATAATAAATCAATTCATCTGATAAAACACCAGTTCCCTTTTCTAAATATTGTTTAGCTTTTTGTGAATTATATTTATTCATAGCATTTTTTAAATCCTCACAAGCAAATTTAGTATCATAGCTATATGTTCCATATTTTATTTGGAAAAGGGCTTTATAAATATATAAATCTATTTGTTCTTCTGTAACTTTTTTAGGTTCTAATTTAAGAAAAATATTATCAACCCATTCTCCTAAATGATAAAGAATATCATGTTGAATTTCCTTTTCTAATTTTCTATTTTTAACTGATTTCATCACTTGTAAAATTTTTTCTATAAGTTCAATTAAGTGATTTTCTGAATAGTTCATTAAGTTAAAATCAAAAAGATTTCCAACAAAAACAACACATTCTCTATCATCTTTAATAGCTTTCTTTTCTTCAAAAATAACTTCTTTAATATACTCTTCCATCTTAGATTTTAATTCTTCTTTTCTTTCTTTGTTTTCAATATAAAACTCTTCACTATAAGTTCTATCTTTTAATAAACCTTCTTCACCTTCAAATTCGAGAACTAATAAAAACTTATAACGAAATAAAAAACTATCTTTATATTTAAAGAATAACTCTTCAAATTTAGCTTTTATTTTTGGAACTATTTCTTCAAAAAAATCATCTCTTTTTACTTCTTTTAATTCTTCACAAGTTATTTTTAAGTCAGGAGTAGTATCCCAATCAAAATCACTTGTATAAAAATTAATTTTTCCTTTCCTAAAATTAATTTTTAAGTAATCATTATAACCCTCTTGTATTCTACAAATAGAATATGAACTTTCATTAGGATGATTTTTATGTTGACTTTCAACTATCTTATCTATTCCATCAAAAGTACTGTTTATTATTTTTTCTTTTAAAGTTTTATCCATTATTTTCCTCCCAATATGAATTTATAATATTAAGTATAGGGTCTTCTTTATTATCAGAATAATAGACTATATAGTCAATAAAAACTTTCTCAACTTCTTCATTATTTTTATCATTTAATAAAATTCTATATACTAATTGCTTTAATTCTTTATCAATTTCTTCTTCTCTTAAAGTTTTTCTAGCGTATTTTAAAGCAATATCTTGAGCTTTCTTTATATCAGTAAATTCTAATAAATAAAGTAATTTTTTCATTTTTACTTGACTGTCTTTATCAAAATTTTCCAAGCAATTCCTTATAAAAATATCATTTACTTCTATTTCATCATCTTGCATTATATCTATGACATTAGCATAATCAATAATTGAAAGATAGTGTTTAGCTGAGTTTATATATTCTTTTTCCCATTCTCTATTATTAACTATTCCATCTTTAATTTCAATTTTTTCTTGACTGGGAGAAAATTTTTCTTTTTTTATGTATCGAGTATATTCCTTGGGAATATTTTTATAATCTATTAATATTCTTGAAAAATTTAAATAAGTATTCTTATAATAATCTTCATAAATCTTACCTGGAATAATTAATATGCAACTTACAGGTTCTTTTAGTAATGTAGAAGCACAAGCTTTATGATGCCCATCAATTATGAAATTTATAAACTCTTCAAAATTATAAACTATTGCTCTTGCTTTGTTATCAGCTGAATTTTTAAATTTTTCAATATAATAGTCAACTCTATCTTTATTATAAGAATCAGTAGTTTGAGTAGGATATAAATAAACAGGTTGGTTAAATACATATGTACCTTCTCCTAAATATGCAGGAGCAGTTGTTAAATTTTCTGTTAAATTATTTGGAACATTCCAAAAGAAATTTTCACCATCAGTTGGATAGCAAATAGCATCAGCAATTAAATAAAATCCACTTTCTAATAAAGTTAATAAAGGTTTCATATTATTTATAGAAGTTTCTAAATTTACATAGTCAGAATTAATTTTTTCTTGTATTTCTAATAATTCTTTACAATTAGCATTTTCTATACCATAACCTGTTGCAAGTAAATTACACCAAGTAGGAATATCAGAAACTTTACTTTGTATAAGAGGAATATCATTTAATTTTATTTTAGAAGGTGCTTGCCAAATATTAGGTTCAGTTTTTCCTATTTCAACAGTAAGTTTACCTTTACCATTTACATAAACAAGTTTTGCTTCTTTTATATTTATAATTTCACTACAATCCACTTTTAAATCTAATATATCTACAAATAAATTTTCTTTTTTCTTAAAGAAAAACACAGTATCACCTCTTAAAGTTTCTTACAAAAATATTTTATCAAAATTATACAAAATAGTAAAATTTTCAATACAAAATGATATAATTGATATGGAGGAAATTCTATGAGAGAAGTAAAAGATTTAATTAAAGATAAGAAAATAGATTTGAAAAGACTTGAAAAATTTGGTTTTAAATTAATAAATAAATCTTATTACTATTATACTTCTTTATTAAAAAATCAATTTAAAATGTCTGTAAAAATTAATTTAGATAATTCAATTTTTACTGAAATAATAGATGTAGAAACTAATGAAGCTTATGTTTTACATCTTTTAGAAATGAAAAGAAGTGGTTATAGTGAAAAAGTATATAAAGAATATAGTGAAGTTTTAGAAAAAATACAGAAAGAATGTTTTGAAGATGAGAGATTTAAGACTGACTATACAAAAGAAATTATTAATTATATTAACAATAAATATGGAGATAAATTAGAATTTTTATGGGAAAAATCTCCTAAAAATGCAGTTGTTCGTAAAAAATCTAATAATAAATGGTATGCAGTAATACTGACTATATCTAAAAGAAAACTTAACTTAGATAGTGATGAAATTATTGAAGTAATTAATCTTCATAATAGTCCTGAAGAAATTGAAAAACTTATAGATAATAAAAAATATTTTCCAGCCTATCATATGAATAAAAAACATTGGTGTACAATTTGTCTTGATGGAACAGTAGAACTTAAAGAAATTTATAAATTGATAGATGTAAGTTATGAATTGGCAAAGTGAGGATAAATAAAATATTGCTAAGTACCTACTATTATTATATAATTAGAATATGAAAAAATAGGAGGGATTTTTATGGCTACATTAACAATTAATACAGATGAAAAAACAGCTGAAAATTTTTATGCTTTTTGTGAAGAACTTGGTTTAGATATGTCAACAGCGATAACATTATTTATGAAGGCTTGTTTGAGAGAACAAAAAATTCCTTTTGAACTTAAAGTAGCAAAAAAAGAAGTTGTTCAAAATATAAATATAAAAACAAAACCTGCTACAATAGAAGAATTATTAGAAAATTATGATATTTAAAATAGAATGAGGTAAAAATGTTATATGTAGTAACAGCATTATATATTGAAGCTAAGCCTTTAATATCATTATTTAATTTAAAAAAAGACAATAGCTACACAAAATTTCAAGTATTTTCAAATGAAAATATAAAATTAATTATAAGTGGTACAGGTAAGATAAAATCTGCTACTGCTTTAACATACTTAATTTCAAATAAAGATATTAAAGATAATGATTATATAATAAATATTGGTTTTATAGCAAGTTCAAATAATAATTCTCAATTAGGGGATATAGTATATATTTCAAAAATTCAAAATGCTTATTCAGATACAACTTTCTACCCTGAAATGATTTATAAACATAATTTCTTAGAGGGAAGTTTAACTACTTTTGATAAAATAATTGAGAATAAAATTGAAAATGTAGAATATATCGATATGGAAGCCTATGGTTTTTTCCAAACAGCTTCTATTTTTTTTAAGAAAGATAAAATTTTTCTTTTAAAGATAGTATCTGATATATTGAAAGAAAAACTTGAAGATAGAATTTTAATTGATTTTAAAGATGATAATTTATTTGATGAAAGTTATAAAAAAATTTATGGTTTTTTATTAAAATTTATGAATATTCCAGATGATAATAAAAATAACTTCAATAATAATGAACAAGATTTGATAAAAAAAGTATTAGAAAATTTAAAATTAAGTGATACAATGACTTATGAGTTTTTTAATATATTAAAATATCTAAAAATAAAATATGGAAATATTGATTTATTAAAAAAATATGAGAATATTGAAATTAATTCAAAAGTTCAAGGAAAGAAAATTTTTGAAGAAATAAAAGAATTTAGTAAGCTAAATAATAAAGTTGAAATTGAGAGAAAAACTTTAAATAATAAAAACTCTAACTTATTTAATAATAGGTTTTCTCATATCTATGTTGAAAAGAAAATTTTAAATAATAAAAATACTTTGGAAATATTATCTAAATTTAAAGATGTAAAGATAATAGAAATTGATAACTATAAAGAAGTATTTTCTAGTAATAATCAGGACTTTCATTTACAAAAATTAGGACAAAAATTAATTCTTGCCTCTAATAAACCTAATATGATTTATGAAGGCGCAGTTGTTTGTGAAAGCTTTGAAAATGATAATTTTTATTACACTTCTTCTATAATAAATTGTGTCTATGACTGTGAGTACTGTTATCTTCAGGGAGTTTATTCATCTGGAAATATAGTTATCTTTGTAGATATTGAAAAAGTTTTTGAAGAAGTTGAAGAACTATATAATAAATTAAAAACTTTATATCTTTGTGTATCCTATGATACAGATTTACTTGCAATAGAAAGTATCTGTGCTTTTTCTGAGAAATGGTATTATTTTATTGAAGATAAAAAAGATTTGAAAATTGAACTGAGAACCAAATCAGGAAATATTGATAAATTTTTAAATTTAAAACCTTTGGATAATTTTATAATTGCTTTTACATTATCTCCTGAAAATATTGCTTTAAGAAATGAAAAATATACAGCTAGTTTTAAAAATAGAGTAAAAGCTATTAAAGAATTACAAGAAAAGGGCTGGAAAGTTAGAATTTGTATTGACCCTTTGATATATAGTGATAATTTTGAAAAAAATTATAGTCAGATGATAGAATATTTATTTAATGAAATTGACAAGGAAAAAGTTATTGATATAAGTATTGGTGTATTTAGAATTTCAAAAGAATATTTAAAAAAGATGAGAAACCAAAATCAAAATTCAGAAATTTTATACTATCCTTTTGAATGTATTGATGGAGTTTATACATATTCTGATAAAATAAAATCATATATGATAAACTTTATTAAAGAACAGTTTTTAAAATACATTAACATAAATAAAATTTATATATAGGGAGTTTTTATGAAAATTGCTTTAATTACAGGTGCTACTTCTGGAATAGGCTATGAAATATCAAAAAGGTTATTAAAAATGAATTACACTGTCTATGGTATTGGTAGAAATTTCATAAAAAATAATGAGAATATTTTTGAAGAATATGAAAATTTTATCCCTGTTACTTGTGATTTATCTAAACTTGATGATTTAGAAAAAACATTACACTCCTTAAAAAAGATAAAATTTGATTTAATAGTAAATTCAGCTGGTATAGGATATTTTGGTTTACATGAAGAAATGAATATATCAAAAATTAAAAATATGATAGCAGTTAATTTACAAGCACCACTTGTAATTAGTCAATATTTTCTAAGGACATTAAAAGAAAATAAAGGTATAATAATAAATATTTCATCAGTTACTGCAAATAAAGAAAGCCCTTTAGCTTCTGTTTATTCTGCAACAAAAGCAGGGCTTAGTCAATTTTCAAGAAGTTTATTTGAAGAAGTTAGAAAAAATGATATTAAAGTTATAACTATTTATCCAGATATGACTAAGACAAATTTTTATGAAAATAATACTTATTTTGAATGTGATGAAGATGAAAAAGCATATATAAAAATGGAAGATATAGGAAATACAATAGAATTTATTTTAAATCAAAGTGAAAATATTGTTTTCACAGATATAACAATAAAGCCTCAAAGGCATAAGATAAAAAAAGTAAAAAGAAAGGAATAATACAAAATGAAAATTTCAATTCTAGGAAGTGGAAGTGGAGGGAATTCAACTTTTGTAGAAATAGAAGACTATAAACTTTTGGTAGATACAGGTTTCAGTTGTAAAAAAACTGAAGAAAAATTAGAAAAGATTGGAAAAAAATTATCAGATATTTCAGCAATTTTAATAACTCATGAGCACAGTGACCATATAAATGGGGCAGGAGTTATAGCAAGAAAATATGATATACCTATCTATATTACTCCTGAAAGTTATAGAGCAGGAGCAGTTAAATTAGGAGAAATAGACAAATCTTTATTAAATTTTATTGATGGAGATTTTATTCTTAATGATAAAGTAAAAGTTTCTCCATTTGATGTTATGCATGATGCTGAAAGAACTATTGGTTTTAAATTAGAAACTCAACTAAATAAAAAAATAGCAATATCTACTGATATTGGTTATATAACAAATATAGTTAGAGAATATTTTAAAGATGTAGATGCTATGGTTATTGAAAGTAATTATGATTTTAATACTCTTATGAACTGTTCATATCCATGGAATTTGAAGGAAAGAGTTAAAAGTAGAAATGGACATCTTTCAAATAACGAGTGTGCAAAATTTATCAAAGAGATGTATACTGATAAGTTAAAAAAAGTATTCTTAGCACATGTAAGTAAGGATAGCAATAATATTTCTCTAATAAAAGAAACTCTTGAAGATGAATTTATAGGTATGATTAGAAAACCTAATTGTGAAATAACTACACAAGACAATGTAACAAAACTATTTGATATAGATAAATAGGTGGTGACTATGGACGAAATATCAGAATTATGGGAAGAATTAAAGTTTGAAGTTGGAAGTATTGGAAATGAATTATTACCAAAAGAAAGACAAGAAGTATATATTGGTATGGGAAATAGAAATGCTGATATTTTATTTATTGGGAATGATCCAAAGCTTTACTTAGCTGAAGATTATAAGGTTGAACCTCAATCAAGTGGTTCATTTTTGATAAGACTTTTAGATGTTGTTGAGTATTTACCTGAAACCTATTATATAACTACACTTAGCAAGAGAGAAATAAAGATAAAAAATTTCAATGAAGGTGAAAGAAAAAAATTAATTGACTTACTTTTCACTCAGATTTTTTTAATATCTCCCAAAATTGTAGTTTTTCTTGGAAAAGATGTTGCTGAAATAATTGAAAATAGAGAAATTGATTTTGATAATGAAAGAGGAAAATTTAAAAAATGGAAAGGTGATATTGAAACCTATTTAACTTATGATGTTGAAACAGTTATAATTGCTAGAAATGATAGTGGAAAAAAATCTACTATTGCCCTTAATTTTTTAAATGATATAAAACATATAAAAGAAAGGTTAAATCATTATGAATAAAAAAGAAGCTAGAACTTTAATAAAAGAAAGAAGAATGAATTTATCTAAAGAATATATTGATATTGCTAGTGATAAAATATTTGAAAAACTTCTACAAAACGAAGATTTTAAAAATGCTAAAGTTATTATGAGTTATATGGATTTTAAAAATGAAGTAAAAACTGATAAAATAAATAATTTTATAAAGGAGTCTGGAAAAATCTTAGTTTTACCTAAAGTTATCAATAAGGAAACAATGATTGTAATAGAAGATAAAAATCAATATATTGTCAGTCCTTTTGGGAATAAAGAGCCTGATGGAGAAGAATACAAAGGAAGTATTGATGTAATTATTACACCAGGAGTTGCTTTTGATAAAAATAAAAATAGAGTAGGTTTTGGTAGAGGATATTATGATAGATTTTTTGCAAAATATCCTAATACAAAAAAAATTGCAATAGCTTTTGAGGATCAAATTATTGAAGAAGGTATTGAAACAACTAAATATGATATGAAAGTTGATATTTTAATTACAGAGAAAAATACAATTAATTAATAAGATATTTTATAAAAATAAGTAAGTTAGATTCCAGATTTTATTTATTAAGAAATCTGCTTAGTAATGAACCATTTTTATAATATCTATAAGGAGTGAAAAATGTTAGATACAGAAATTATAGAAATTGCCAAAAATATTTATGACACTGAAATTAAATCATTAGAATTGAGAATGAATAAATTATCAGAAAATTTTGTTAAAGTAGTTAGAAAAATATATGACTGTAAAGGAAAAGTTGTAGTTACAGGTATAGGTAAAACAGGAATAATTGGTAAGAAAATATCTGCAACTTTTGCTTCAACAGGTACAACAAGTATATTTATGAATTCAACTGAAGGATTACATGGAGATTTAGGTATTATAAATCCAGAAGATATTGTTTTAGCCATTTCAAATAGCGGAGAAAGTGATGAAATTCTTGCAATAATGCCTGCAATAAAAAATATTGGTGCATATATAATTGCAATGACAGGAAATATTAATTCAAGACTTGCAAAGGCTTCTGATTTGTATATAAATACACATGTTGAGGAAGAAGGTTGTCCTATAAACCTTGCTCCAATGTCATCAACAACAAATGCTCTTGTAATGGGAGATGCTCTTGCAGGTTGTCTTATGAAACTTAGAAACTTTTCTCCACAAAATTTTGCAATGTATCATCCAGGAGGAAGTTTAGGAAGAAAATTACTAACAAGGGTTGGAAATCTAATGAAAACAGGAGATGCCCTTGCTCTTTGTAAAGCTGACACAAGTATGGAAGATATAGTAATTCTAATGAGTGAAAAAAAATTAGGTGTGGTTTGTGTTATGAATGATGAAAATAATGTATTAGTTGGAATTATAACTGAGGGAGATATAAGAAGAGCTTTAAGTCATAAAGAAGAATTTTTCAAATTGAAAGCTAAGGATATAATGACAACAAAGTATACTAAGGTTGACAAAGAAGAAATGGCAACACAAGCTTTATCAATAATGGAAGATAGACCACATCAAATTAATGTACTTCCTGTATTTGATAAAGATGAATTTGTAGGAGTTATAAGAATACATGATTTATTGAAAGTTAGGTAAATAAAATAAATGAAAGTTAATATTAGTAATATAATAGTATCAATTAATAAAAATCAGGAAAAAGAAATATATAAAGAATTAGAAAAAAATGGTATTTCTAGAGAGAATATAGAAAATTTAAAATATTTAAAAAAATCTATTGATAGTAGAAAGAAAAATGATATTAAATTTATCTATACTTTGGAAATTAATTTAAAGAAAAATATAAATCTAGAAAAATATTCTAAGCTAAGTTTAGCTAAGGAAGATATTTATGAAAAAAGAATGCCTCTTTATCCTAAAAGAGAAGTTGCTGTTGTTGGAACAGGACCTGCAGGACTTTTTTCTGCTTTAAGATTAGCAGAATTAGGATATATTCCTGTTGTGTTTGAAAGAGGAGAAGAAGTTGATAAAAGAAATGTCACAACAGATAATTTTATAAAAACCAATATTCTTAATCCTAATTCAAATATACAATTTGGAGAAGGTGGAGCAGGGACATATTCTGATGGTAAACTAAATACCAGAATTAAAAGTGAATATATAGAAAAAGTTTTTAAAGAATTTATTGAATGTGGTGCTCAAGAGGAAATCTTTTGGAACTACAAGCCACATATTGGAACTGATATACTAAGAGTTGTAGTTAAAAATCTAAGAGAAAAAATTAAGTCTTTAGGTGGAAAATTTCATTTTAACTCACTTGTTGAAGATATTGAAGTAAAGAATAATGAGATTAAAGCCTTAAAAATTTTAGAAGTAGATACTCAAAAAGAATATACTTACAATATAGATATGGTAATTTTTGCTATTGGTCATTCATCAAGAGATACATATAGGATGTTACATTCAAAAGGTGTTGCAATGGAAAATAAACCTTTTGCTATTGGGGTTAGAATTGAACATTTAAGGAAAGATATTGATAAAATGCAGTATGGAGAGGCTGTATCAAATCCACTTTTAGAAGCTGCAACTTATAATATGGCTTTTAATAATAAAAAAGAAACAAGAGGAACTTTTTCATTTTGTATGTGTCCTGGTGGTGAAATAGTAAATGCTGCTTCTGAATTGGGAGCATCTCTTGTCAATGGAATGAGCTATTCTACCAGATGTGGTAAATTTTCAAATTCTGCAATAGTAGTTGGAGTATCTGAAAAAGATTATGGAGATCAAATTTTTTCTGGTATGCATCTACAAGAAAAATTAGAAAAGAAAAATTATGAAATTGTAGGAACTTATGGGGCTATTTACCAAAATATAATAGATTTTATGAAACATAAAAAAACTACTTTTGAAATTGAAAGTAGTTATCAAATGAAATTATTTTCTTATAATATAAATAATTTTTTTCCAGATTATATAACTAGAAATCTTCAATCTGCTTTTGAAAATTGGAGTAAAAACAATCTTTTTATTTCAGAAAAAGTAAACTTAATAGGCCCTGAAACTAGAACTTCTGCTCCTGTTAAAATTTTAAGAGATTTAAAGGGGGAATCAATTTCAATAAAAGGTTTATTTCCTATTGGTGAAGGAGCAGGTTATGCAGGTGGAATTATGAGTGCTGCTGTTGATGGAATTAAAATTGTAGATTTAGCTTTTAGTAAGAAAATAGTCTAAGTTATTGACAAAGTCTGTATAAAGTTGTATAGTATACAAAATGTTTAAATTTTAAGGAGGTGATTCAATATGAAAAAATTATTTATTTTTGTTATTTTATTACTAGTTGTTGGAGTTTCAAGTATGGCTGCTAGTTTTTATCATGGTCCAAGATATATGAATGAAGAATTTCACCATTATAATTCTAGAATGTATGAAAGAACATATAATGGAAATTATTGTACAAATAATTATTATTCTGATAATTACCACAATGGAAACTATAGAGGAAATTGTCATTCAGGTTCTAGATGGTATTAATAACTAAAGATAAGGCTATTGCATCTAAGTTTTTGCAATAGCCTTTATTTTTATTCTGCTAAATCATTAAGATATTGAATATTTGTACTTGATTTATCAATAAATGAATTAAAAACTCTTGTTTCATCTGCTGTTTGATCTTTTCTATTTTTCTTTAAATCTTTTACTTCTGTTCTAAAATTTTCAAACTTGCTTAGCATACTTTTTCTATCTTTTTCTACTATTGGATTTTCAAGTATTTTATAGTATTCATTTGATAAAGCAGCATACTTTTGATTTAAACTAGATTCCACTTCATTAAAAGGTGTATTCTTTGTTGAAGTACAAGCATTAATAACCAAAACACTAACTAACATTAAAATAATCTTTTTCATTTTTAATTCCTCTCTTTACTACCAAGATTGTATTTCTAATTTTTTATCTCTTATCATAAGTTCATTAACAGCTTCAGCTGGATTTTTATTTTCAAATAAAACAGCATTAACTTGTTCAATAATAGGTATTTCTACATTATATTTTTTAGCAGCCATTAAAGCAGATTTAGCACTATAAACACCTTCAACTACCATATTAACTTCTTTTATAGCTTCATCAAGTGTTTTTCCTTGTCCCAGTAAAATTCCTGCTCTTCTATTTCTACTATGCATACTAGCACAAGTAACAATTAAGTCTCCTAAGCCAGTTAATCCATAAAATGTAGATTGCTCTCCTCCCATAGCAACACCTAATGTAGCAATTTCTTTAATACCACGAGTTATAAGAGCAGCTTTTGTATTATCTCCATAATTTAGACCATCAGCTATTCCTGCTGCTAGAGCAATAACATTTTTTAGAGCTCCTCCAATTTCTACTCCTATCATATCAGGACTTGTATAAACTCTAAAACTAGGATTCATAAAAATATTTTGTAAATACAATGTAAGAGTTTTATTATGAGCAGAAACTACACAAGTAGTTGGTATTCCTTTTCCAACTTCTTCTGCATGGCTAGGACCTGATAAAACAGCTACTTCTGGATTTTTTTCAGCTAATTCTTCTTCAATAATGTTTGTCATAGTTTCTAATGTATCTTCTTCCAATCCCTTTGCAACATTAACAATAATTTGCTTATCTTTTATAATGTTTTTTAAAGATTTTGATACTGATCTTACTGCTTTAGAAGGAACTGCAAGAACTAAAATATCTTTATCTTTAACTGCTACTTTCAAATCATTAGTTACTTCTATATTTTCTGGAATTAATATATTAGGTAACTTAGCTTTATTTTCTCTTGTTATTTTTAACTCCTCTGCTTCTTTTTTGTCAAAAGACCAAATAGTTAAGTTATGTCCATTCTTATGTAATAAAATAGCCAAAGCTATTCCCCAACCACCTGAACCAATAATTGATATTTTTGCCATTTTCACTCCTTCCATTCTTTATATATAATAATTTTCAACTTCTAACTTTACTTTTTTTCCCTTAATTGCTTCAATAAAAACCATACTTGATTTATTATTTTTAGTAGAATAAATGAAAATCATTTTTTTTATAGAAAAATTATTTTTATCTAAACTTTTAACTATTTCAACTAATCTATGTGTTCTATGTATAAAGTACAAAGAACCAATAGGTTTTAAAAGTCTCTTAGCATTAGAAATAAATTCACTTAAAGTTAATTTTATTTCATGCCTTGATATGGCTTTATGCTCATTCTCATTTATTTTTTTTCCATTGTCTTCCATATATGGTGGATTAGAAATTATCACATCAAAATAATTTGAGTTCTTATATTCCTTGATATCCATGCACTCAAATATAATATTTTTTCTTATTTTATTTAATTCTAATGCCTTAATTGCTCTTTCAATATTTTCTCTTTGTATATCTATTCCAATAAGTTCACTCAAAAATTCATTATCAGATAAAAGTATTGGCAATATTCCATTCCCAGTTCCTATATCTAGTAATTTAATATTTTTTTTATTTAATGATTCTTGAAATAATCTAAAAAGTAAAATAGTATCTTCTCCATATTTATAACCATCAATTTTTTGAATTATTTGAAGTCTTTTATCTAATTTTTCTATAATTTCATCATCTTTTAGCATTTTACTCTTTCTCTAAAATTTTATTTTCTATTTCTTCTTTTGTTTTCATATTTTTTAAGATGCTTGCTTCTTTTTTATTAAACTTAATATCCTTAATATCAAATCTTGAAATTCCCTTATCTTTTACATCAACATAAAGAAAATTATTAAGTGGACTTATACTTACAACTTTTCCTTCTCCTATTTCAGTTTTAACTAACTGATTAACAGCTGGAAAATCCTTAAGTGCTTCTTCATATTGACTATATTCATAGTTTATACAACATAAAAGTCTTCCACATACACCTGATATTTTTGTAGGGTTAATTACTAGCCCTTGATCTCTTGCCATTTTAACAGAAACAGAATCAAACTTATTAATAAAAGTTTTACAACACAGTTCTTTTCCACAAGGACCAATATTACCTAAAATTCTTGCTTCATCTCTAACACCTATTTGTCTTAATTCTATTCTAGTTTTAAAAAGAACAGCTAAATCTTTTACAAGTTCTCTGAAATCTATTCTACCATTGGCAGTAAAATAAAAAATTAGTTTTGACTTATCAAAAGTATATTCACAAGTTATAAGTTTCATCTCAAGTTGATGCTTTTTAATTTTTTCTTTACAAACAATAAATGCCTCATCTGCTTCTTTTCTTTGTAAATTATATATTTCAATTTCTTTCTCACTTGCTAACTTTAAAACAGGCTTTATAGGTAAAACTAAATCTTTTTCTTTCATTTGCATAGGATTATTTGTAGCAACCCCTAATTCTGTACCTCTTATTGTTTCAACTATTACCTTATCATTTTTTTTAAACTCTTCATCTCCAAGTACTTCAAAATAATATCTTTTTTTTGTTGTTTCAAAAGTAACAATTAAAACTTTGTGTAATTTCTCTGGATCTGTGCTTATAACTTCTGTATTAACATCTGTAACATCTATAATATTATTTTCCATTTTATATTTAATCTCCTAATTTATATTAAACCCTCTTCCAAAAAACTGAAATAGGAATTTTTTGTTATTATTATATGCTCTATCAATAGTGCACCAAAATTTTTAAGTCCCTTTGCTATCTCATTAGTTAAGTCAATATCACATTTAGATGGAGTGATATTATCTGAAGGGTGATTATGTGCTAAAATTATTGATTTAGCATTTAAGTTTATAATTTTTTTATATATTTCTCTTGGATAGACTGAACTTCTATCCAAAGTTCCAACTGAATTTTCTTCAAATTCTATTACTTCATTAGAACTTGATAAATAAAGGACATAAAATTTTTCTATTTCTTCATATCCTATTTTACTTCTTAAATACTTTAATAAAATATCTTTATTTGAAATTTTTAATGTTTCTTTTTTTATTAATTTTTTATTTTTTAATTCATCTTTATATACAATACTTGGTAAATCCCCTATTAATTTTAGGAAAGCTACACTATTTTTTCCTAAACCATCAATAGCAGATAATTTATCTAAATCTGCTTTGAATACATTATCTAAACTTTTAAATTTATTTAAAAGCTCTTTGGCTATTGGCTTTGTATCTTTCCTTGGTATACAATAAGTAAGTAATAATTCTAAGATTTCATATTCTGCAAAGCCATCAATTCCATTGTTTAAAAATTTTTCTCTAATTCTTTCTCTATGTCCTTGACTATCTTTTCCATTCATATCAAAACCTCTATTTATTAAATAAATTATAGACTTCTTCTGGACTTCTCATAGTATTTATCATTTCTATTGCACAATCAATAATAGGATAAGCAAGAACTGCCCCTGTTCCTTCTCCTAATCTCATATTCATATTTAAAAATGTTTTTTCTTTTAAATATTCTAAAATTATATTAATACCTGGTTCTTCACTTTTGTGAGTAAATAATAAATAATCTTGAATATTTTTATTTAAACTGCAAGCTAATAATGCTGCAACTGATGAGATAAAACCATCAACAAGCATAAGTTTTTTATTAAGTGCAGCTCCTATATACATTCCTAACATACAAGCTAAGTCAAAGCCACCAACAGATGCTAACATTTCAACAGCATCCATTTCAAAGGTATTATATCTTTCACAGGCTTCAATTATAATTTTTTTCTTTTTATTTAGACCTTCATCTGAAAGACCTCCACCTCTACCAACAACATCATCAATATTTTTTCTTGTTACAGAATATAAAAGTGCTGAACTTGTTGTTGTATTAGCTATTCCCATTTCACCATTTGAAAATATATCATAATCTTTTGATTTTTCATTAATTAAATCTATACCAGTAAAAATAGCTTCTAAACATTCATTAAATGACATAGCTCTTTCTTTATAAAAATTATTTGTTCCTCTTCTAATTTTTTTATGAATTAAATTTGGATAGTCTCTTTTTATGTCATTTTTCATACCTATATCTACAACATTTAAGTCTATACCTAAAGTTTTAGTAAATATTCCAATACAAGCTATTTTATTTAACATTGCCTCAGAAACTATTGGAGTATATTCAATTGGGCAAGATGAAACCCCTTCTTCAATAACTCCATTGTCTGCTGTTGCTACAATATGACATTTTTTATTTAGCTTTTTTAAAGGATAACCATAAATCCCAGCAACTTTTTTACATATATCTTCTAAAACTCCTAAACTATCCTTAGGTTTCATTTTTCTATCAAGTTCAATTTGAGCTTTTTTTATAGCTTCTTTATTAATAGGTTTTATTTCATTTATTAAGTTAAATAAAGAATTTTTATCCTGCATTTATTCTCAACTCTCTAATCTAATTTTGTTAAATAACTAAATTCAAAATTTCCTTCAAAAATTACAATAGCACCATTTTTTATTTCAAATTTCCAATAGGTATCCAAACTTCCTGAAACAAAATAACTTATTATACAATTAATTATTCCCCAGTGTGCAACAATAAGGTTATTTTTACTATAATCCAAAGTTTCTAAAAAAGAAATCGCTCTTTGAAACATTTCCTTTGGACTTTCTCCTGTTATATAATTATAAGCTTTCCAATCTTCTTCCATTTTTTTTACTTCATCTGGATATTTTTCAGATATTTCTTTAAAAGTTAGTCCTTCAAAAATCCCAAAATTTATTTCTTCTAACTTAGAATTATAATTTATATCTTTATCTAAATAATTACAAATTTCAGCAGTTTGTTTTGCTCTTTTCAAAGGGCTAGAATAAATTATATCATAATCTATATCTAAAAGTTTTTCTTTTGCTTGATAAGCTTGACTTATACCCAAATCATTCAAAGGAGGATCTAACTTACCAAAATATAACTTTTGTGCATTCATTTCTGTCTGCCCATGTCTTACTAAAATTAATTTCCCCATAATATTAACCTAGGAAAAAAGAAGGAATAACTAAAAGTAAAAATATGTATACAAGACTTGATATTTCAAGTAAGGCACCTAGAGTATCACCTGTTATACCTCCAATTTTTCTCTCCATTAATTTTGAAAAAGCAAAAGCAAATAAAGTTAATAATCCAATAATAACAACTATTATAAAGATAATTTTTATAATAAATTCTACAGGTAATGAATAATTATTAAAAAGTATATAAGGTGTAAATATTATTCCAACTGTGTATAAAAATGTTATAATAGCTGCAACTATAAGCCCACAAATTTTTGTATTATCTACAAAAGTCTTTCCCATTCCACTTCCTCTTGCATAAGGAGAAGAAGCACAACTTACTACACTACAAAACCTTGAAACAACTGGGTAAGTCATAATAGCATATAAAGCACTTTCACGACTTTCTATTGTTAATGAAAAAAGTAAAACGAATTTTAGTAAAAAATATAAGATTAATGCCAAGGCACCATTACTACCTAATCTTGAATCTTTCATAATTTCTAGCATTTTATGTTTACTTCTATAAC
>ERZ773010.980-NODE-980-length-18632-cov-33.231684_pt1 | contig 18632 bp, 12 predicted proteins | sample MGYA00580842_ERZ773010 | MGnify/ENA primary metagenome ERZ773010 (study PRJEB29015, sample SAMEA2737982) | human oral metagenome | biome: human oral; feature: human-associated habitat; material: dental | place: China | collected 2107 ...
CCGGTGGCCACCCCGTACTCCATGAGGGGGCGCAGGTCCTCCCAGATGGCCCGCAGCCGCTCCTCGCTGATGCGGTTGCCGGCACGGAAGGGTGAAACCCCCACCCGGAAGAGCGTCTCGGCCCGGTAGATGTTGCCGGCCCCGGAGATGACGGACTGGTCCATGAGGAGCTCCCCGATGCTCTTGCGCCGCGAGCGGGCCTTGGCCACGAAGACCTCCAGATCAGCGTCGGCGCGCAGCGGGTCCGGTCCGAGCCTGCGACGCACGGCGGCCACGCCCTCGGCATCCAGCAACTCGCAGGCCGCCGGTCCCGTCAGGTCGGCCACACCGTGCCGGCCGAGGAGCCGCAACCGCACCGCGCCACGGGGCTCGGGTGGCTCCCACTCATCGGGAGCCGGGCCATGGTGAGGGGAGACGTCTGCGCCCTCAGCACTCCGCTGAGCGTCGTCGACGTCAGCAGCACCGCCGTCCAGCCCGGCCAGGGCTGAGCCTCCCCCGCCCTTGAGGGCGTGCTCGCCGCGCTCGCCTACGCGCCTGCGGGGCGCGCCGATGGCGTGGGGCGCGATGAACTCGCGGTCGCCGTCGAAGGTCCACGAACCGTAGAGGCCCAGGTGGATACGTAGCCAGGTGACGCCGGGGTCGTCGTGGGGCATGTCGGCACGGGGACCGAAGGGAAGAAAGAGGTGCTTGCCGTGGGCCTGGCTGCCCAGAAGCACCTGACCGTCCAGGCGTCCGGCCCCTTCGGCGAAGCGCCCCTGTGGGGAGGAGGCGTGCAGGTTCTGTCCACCGTAGAGCTCGTCCAGGGCAGCGGCGAGCCGGTGGATGGTGTGGCCCTCCGGCATGTGGCGGCTCCGGTCAGTCCCCGGCAGGGGTGTTGGTAGGGGCGCCGGTGGGGACTCCGGCGGGGGCGATACCGTCGTGGATGCGCATCTCGTAGTCGGTGAGCTGGGCGATGCGGCGCACGTGACGCTCGTCTCCGCTGAAGGGCTCGCAGAGGAAGGCATCAATGATTGCCAGGCCCGCTCCCAGGTCGTGCATGCGCCCGCCCAGGGCGACGATGTTGGCATTGTTGTGCTGGCGAGCCAACCGGGCGGTCTCGATCGACCAGGCCAGGGCTGCGCGTACCCCGTCAACCTTGTTGGCGGCGATCTGCTCCCCGTTGCCGCTCCCCCCGAGAACAATGCCGAGGCTTCCGGCGTCGGCCACCACGGCCTCTCCACAGGCCAGGCAGAAAGCGGGATAGTCGTCATCTGGGTCGTAGGAGTGGGCTCCGTGGTCGATGACGTTGTACCCCTCCTTCCGCAAATGCTCGATCACGGCGCTCTTGAGCTCGAAGCCGGCGTGGTCGGAGGCGATATGGATGCGCATAGGCAGGATTGTGCCTCACGCGAACAGCGCTTCGCACCAGGAGCGCATGAGCGTCGTCAGGACGCCAACGGGGCCGAGCCGGGTTAGCGTGTCCGTCATGACTGACGCCTCGCCGATTCTCACCGGTCCTTCCTCCGACTCACCATCGCGGCCCTCCACGCGGCTGGACGCCGCTGCTGAGACCGCTCCCCCGGTTCTCGCCGGTGTCCTGGAGACGGCCACAAGCGATTCCTCGATCCGACCCCAGGACGACCTGTTCCGCTTCGTCAACGGCGGGTGGCTCGCCACCGCCGAGATCCCGGCAGATCGTCCTAGCAGTGGTGCCTTCACCGTGCTGCGCGACGAGGCCGAGGCCGCCTGCCGCCAGATCGTGGAGGAGCTCGCCGAGGACTTCTCCACGGCGTCCTCCGAGGTCCTGCGCACGAACCGGGGCCGTGTCGGTGCTCTCTACGCGGCCTTCATGGATCAGAAGCGCCTGGAGGAGCTCGGGGCCGAGCCCTTGACCGTTGAGCTGACGCCGGTGCTGGCCGCCTCCTCCAAGGAGGAGCTGGCCCGGGCACTCGGAGAGATGACGCCGCTGGGGTTCATGGGCGTCGTCGGCGCAGACGTCGAGGTCGACATCAATGACCCGCATCGCTACACGAGCTGGATCGGCCAGTCGGGGCTGGGGCTGCCGGACGAGTCCTACTACCGCGAGGAGGCGCAGGCCCCCCTGCGCCAGGCCTATGTGGCGCACGTGGCCACGATGCTCGAGCTGGCGGGGCTGACCGAGTCCCTCACCGCCTCCGGAGAGAGCCTCGCCGAGCGCGTCATGGCCGTGGAGACCGATCTGGCCAAGGGCCACTGGGACCGCGTCACCTGCCGCGACGTGGAGAAGATGAACAACCCGATGTCCTGGCAGGAGATCGTGGACTCGGCCCCGGGCCTGCCGTGGCAGGAGTGGCGCGAGGGGATCCTCACCGCGGCTCGGGCCGCCGGCGTCGAGCGGACCACCTTCCTTGACGAGGCCATCGTCACCCAGCCCGACTACCTGCCCCACGCCGCCGGCATCTGGCAGGGCGCCGACCTGGAGGACCTCAAGGCGTGGGCTGCCTGGCACGTCGTTCACGGGCGCGCCACTCTGCTCTCGAGCGCCTTCGTGGAGGAGAACTTCGCCTTCTACGGCCGCACGCTCCAGGGGACCGACGAGCTACGAGCCCGGTGGAAGCGCGGTGTCGGCCTGGTGGAATCCTGCCTGGGCGAGGCACTGGGCGAGATCTATGTGGAGCGGCACTTCCCGCCGTCGCACAAGTCGGCGATGGAGGCCCTGGTCGGCCGGCTCATCGAGGCCTACCGGCAGTCCATCTCCTCACTGGAGTGGATGAGTCCGGCCACGCGGGAGCGGGCCCTGGAGAAGCTGGCGCTGTTCACCCCCAAGATCGGCTACCCGGTGCGCTGGCGCGACTACTCCGCCGTCGAGGTCACGCCCGGGGACGTGCTGGCCTCGGTGCGCAGCGTGGAGAGGGCCGACATGGCCTACTCCCTGGGCAAGCTGACCAAGCCGGTGGATCGCGACGAGTGGCACATGACGCCTCAGACCGTCAACGCCTACTACAACCCGACGATGAACGAGATCGTCTTCCCCGCTGCGATTCTTCAGCCTCCCTTCTTCGACCCGCATGCCGACGACGCCGTGAACTACGCGGGCATCGGCGCTGTCATCGGCCACGAGATCGGCCACGGCTTCGACGACCAGGGCTCCACCTTCGACGGCACCGGAAAGGTCAGCGACTGGTGGACCCAGGAGGACCGGGAGGCCTTCACTGAGCGTACACGGGCGCTCATCAGCCAGTATGACGCCTACACGCCCGAGGTCATCCTCGCCAAGCACGAGGCCGCGGGCACGACGAAGGAGGAGATCCCCCACGTCAACGGCGCTCTGACCATCGGGGAGAACATCGGCGACCTCGGGGGTCTGGGGATTGCCCTCAAGGCGTACACCCTGGCCCTGGCCGACGCCGGCATCGACTCAGTGGACGAGGCACCGGTCATCGACGGGCTCACCGGCCTGCAGCGGTTCTTCTACTCCTGGGGACGGATCTGGCGCTCCAAGAGCCGCCCGGACTACGCCGAGCTGCTTCTGACTGTGGACCCGCACTCGCCGGCCGAGTTCCGGTGCAACGGGATTGTGCGCAATGTCGACGCCTTCTACGAGGCCTTCGATGTCACGCCCGACGACGCCTTGTGGCTGGCCCCGGACAAACGGGTCTCCATCTGGTAAAGGACCCGGGCGCTCGGAATCGCATCCGAGCGCCCGAACTCATTGGCCCACATGGGACAAGCGCGACTACTCAACACTGAGGCCGATACCTCATTCTCAGAAAACGATGGAACCTCCTCCCATAGAACGCTAAGGTTGATAACAACGCGGTGACACCCCGTCTCACCGGTTGCCACCTACACCCGTAGACCTAGGAGTACTCATGCGTCTTGGACGCCCCCTGGCCGCCGCGAGCGTGATGGCCGCCGCCATCGGCGCTTCCCTCGCCGCCTCGCCCGCCCTGGCCGATGGCAGCATCAAGTTCGCCGACGACCAGCAGAACATCGTCAGCCCCTCTGACACCGCCTTCGATGTGGCCGGAACCGGTTGCACCGGCAAGGACGCCGCTGTCGGGATCGCCCTGTACGCCCCTGACGGCACCATGTCGGACGTCGTGAAGGCCACCCCCGACGCTGAAGGCAACTGGTCCACCACCCTGGACATCCCCGCCCTGGTCAAGTCGACCGGCGTTGAGGCCAAGACGGACGGCTCGACCGACGGCTGGTCCATCGGCGCCGGCTGTGTCGCCTACGGCGAGGAGAAGGGCCAGGCCCTGGAGGCCGTCGCCTTCGACGACACCGAGGTGGACGGCACCTACGAGATCACCACTGACGAGAACGGCGCTCAGACCATCAAGGTGAACGTCAGGGGCTTCTCCCCCAACGAGGAGGTCACCCTCACCCTCGTCGGCAAGGACGACTCCTCCAAGACCTACACCGTCGGCAAGCTGAAGGCCGACGCCGAGGGCAACATCAAGGGCGAGCTGCCTGCTCCCTCGGATGTGGCCGACGGCGAATACGTGCTGACCTTCGAGGGCGCCCGCTACGGCGAGGGCGGCAGCAGCAACAAGACCGTCGTCGCCAAGAACGGCGTCCTCGACCTCTTGGCTGACGGTGACAACAACATCGCCGACAACGGTAGTGCCACCGCCAGTCCGACTACTCCCGCCAACGACGGCAACAACGCCCCGGCCAGCACCGGCTCCCCCCAGACCGGCGCCACCAACAAGCCGCTGGCGCAGACCGGTTCCAACGGTCTGCTCTTCGGCGGCATCGCCGCGGCCCTCGTGGCCATCGGTGGAGGCGCCCTGTTCCTGCGTCGCCGCAAGGCCTGACCTCACCCTCCCAGCATGACTGGGAACACGTCCCGCCGGGGAGACGGCACAGAAGTGTGCCGTCTCCCCGGCGGCCTTGTGCCGCCCGGAGGCACCGCGCGGCACAAGAGCAACCACGGCCGGCACCACTCTTCCCTGAGGCGGACACTGAGACCATGAGCTCTCCCCCCGACGACGAGCACGACGCACGCCCCCCAGCCACTTCCGAGGACACTGCGGACGGCACTGACGTCAGCTCCCCACAGCCCCGGCAACGCCGCGGCAGGCGCGCGAGACGGTGGCCGATGCGGCGCAGGATCACTGTCGGTCTGAGTACCGCGATCATGACCGCCGCACTTGTCCTGGGGACCGACCTCGTTGTCCTGGCACATCGCCCTGCACGCGTCGACATCGCCATGCCCTCCACGTCAACTCCGACGGCGGGCGAGACCTGGTTGATCCTGGGGACGGACTCACGTGCCACCGTACCGGGAGATCAGAGCCGGTACGGAACCGCTCAGGAGGTGGAGGGGACCCGAGCCGATGTCCTCGCCCTGGCGCGTCCCTCCGAGGCGGGACTCACCATTATCAACCTGCCCCGAGACCTGACCATCAACAGCAAGGACAGGGAGCTGGACCGCCTGGCGACCACCTATGTCTCCGGACCGCAGAACACGGTCAACGCCCTGTGCACCGGCCTGGGAATCCCCACCACGCATCTGGTCACCATCGACATGGCACAGTTCGCCGAGATCATCGATTCCCTGGGCGGGGTCGAGGTGAATGTCCCAGAACCTGTTCGGGACGCGTATACCGGACTGAACCTCACCTCGGCCGGCCGTCACCGGCTCAAGGGGATCGACGCTCTTGCCCTCGTCCGTTCCCGACACCCGGAGATCCTGCGCAACGGCACCTGGGAGGCCATGAGCGAGGCCGACGGCGCCCAGCACCGCAGCCAGTCCACCACCATGGTGATGCAGGCGGTTCTGTCCGCCGTCGGACAGGAGTCCAGTAATCCTGTGACGCTCCACCGGCTGGCACATACAGTGGCAGGCAACATCACCCTGGACTCAGGAAGCGGGCTCGGTGACCTGATCGTCCTGGCACGCAGCGCGGCCAAGGCACAGAAGGCCGGGACCACCACGATCATCGACCTGCCGACCGGACCTCGGGACGAATCGATCATCATCTCCCCCAACCGACAGTCTCGCGATCTGCTGGCCGGTTACGGCTACAGCCCCAAGACCTGCCATCCAGCAGGCTCCTGATCGCACCGCTACCGAAGTCGCACGTGTTCCCCAGGATTTCAGCATTTCAGGAGGATCCTCAACGATCATCGTTTTTATCACGTGAGTGAGGCCACTCATTGAAGTGTTGGGGATCACATGACATACCCGCGACATCGCCACATTCCTCGTTACGGTAGATAACGAGCCGGTGAAGAATCAGGTCGCCGGCAGCCATCGTTCCCCGTAGACCTAGGAGGACACATGCGTCTTGGACGTCCCCTTGCCGCGGCGAGCGCAGTGGCCGCAATGACTGGAGCCTCTCTCATTGCCTCCCCTGCTCTTGCAAATAACTCCAACCGGAACAGTCCGAGCAGCCCGAGTGCCACGAGCAGCCCGAGCGCACCCAGCAGCCCGAGCGCCACCAGCAGCCCGAGCCCTTCCGAAAGCGCTCCGAGCCCCAGCGACTCCCCTAAGGCCAGCCCGAGCCCGAGCGGTTCCAGCGAGACCACCTCAAGCAGCAGCTTCAAGATCACCCAGGAAAAGACCTTCGTCTCCGCCAGCACCAACACGTCCTTCACCGTCTCGGGAAGCGGCTGCACCGGGGATCAGGCCACTGTCGGCATCGCGCTGTACGCCCCGGATGGCTCTGTCTCCGACGTCGTCAAGACCGAAGCGGCCGCCGACGGCAACTGGTCCGCTGACCTTGACCTGGAAGCGCTCATCAAGTCCATCGGCACCTCTGCTGCCACCACCACCGAAGGGTGGAAGATCGGCGCCGGCTGCACGACCAACGGCAGCAAGACCGAGATGACCCAGGTGACTACGCAGCAGCAGACTCAGATCTACTTCGACGACACGCGCATCACCGGCTCCTACGAGGTCTCCGCCCGCACGGAAGGCCAGGGCCAGACCTTCACCTTCAACGCCCAGGGCTTCTACGCCAGCGAGACGGTGACTGTCGTACTCAAGAGCAAGAGCGACTCCAGCATCACCTACACCCTCGGAGAGCTGACGGTTGACGCCAACGGCAACCTCCAGGGCAACCTGCCCGCGCCCACCGACGCGGCCAACGGCGAGTACCTCCTGGTGCTGACCGGCTCCCACCACAGCGAGACGGCCACGAGCCAGACCGTGACCAGGGTCTCGGAGCACACCTTCACCATCGAGACCTCCGAGAGCACCACCACCGAGCGCGGAACCACCGAGAGCCAGACCACCGAGAACAACGGCGGCGGTGACACCTCGGAGAAGACCGAGCGTGAGCGCACCGAGAACAAGGCCGGTGGCAACAACGGCGGTGGTGACAACCAGAAGAACGGCGGCTCTTCCGAGACCTCTGAGAGCCAGAAGTCTGAGAAGTCGGAGACCTCCACCTCTGAGAGCCAGAAGTCTGAGACCTCCACCTCCGAGAGCCAGTCCACTGAGCGTTCCGCCTCCGAGAACAACGCCGGAAACAACGGCAACGGCGGTAACAACCAGGCCGGCGGCAAGGACAACAAGGCCGCAGCCGAGCACCAGGCCAACGGCGCTAACAACCAGGCCAACGGCGCTAACAACCAGGCCGGCGGCAAGGACAACAAGGCCGCAGCCGAGCACCAGGCCAACGGCGCTAACAACCAGGCCAACGGCGCTAACAACCAGGCCGGCGGCAAGGACAACAAGGCCGTAGCCGAGCAGCAGGTCAACAACCGGGCCGAGGAGGGCGGTAAGAACTCGAGTTCAAGCGCCAAGGACTCCTCCTCCGAGAACAAGGCCGCTGGTGAGACGAAGACCGGTGAATCCGACCGGTCCCTGGCTCACACCGGTGCCAACGGCATGATCTTCGGCGGGATCGCCGCGCTTCTCGTGGTCGGCGGAGGGGCGGTTCTGCTCCTGCGTCGCCGCAACAAGGCCTGAGCCGCTCTGCGGCCAGTCTCCTGAGTGAGATTCCTGGCATCAGGAGAACTGCCTTCCGTCGCCGGGGAGACGACATGCTCATGTGTCGTCTCCCCGGCGACGTTGTCGTGCATCCCGGGCGCGCCACCTGAGACAGGAAGATGAGACAATCGCCCGGCGCCCTATGAGCCGCGTTTCCCTCTTATACAGGAGTTCCTCTTATGCCCGGTCAGAACCTGACTCGTCTCGAGGCCGCCGATCGCAGCGCGACGGTACACACCCAGAGTTACGACGTCACCCTCGATCTCACACGCGGTGAGACTGTCTTCGGATCATCAACGACCGCACGGTTCACGTCCACGCCGGGCTCCTCCACCTTCATCGACCTGATCGCTCCCGTCGTCCACTCCATCTCCCTCAACGGGCGCGCCCTCGACCCCGCTGAGGTCTATGCGGACTCACGCATCACCCTGACGGGGCTGGCCGCCGACAACGAGCTGGTCGTCATCGCTGACTGCGCCTACATGCACACCGGAGAGGGATTGCACCGTTTCACCGACCCGGCCGATGGCGAGACCTACCTCTACAGCCAGTTCGAGGTACCCGACTCCCGGCGCGTCTTCGCCGTCTTCGAGCAGCCGGACCTCAAGGCATCCTTCACCTTCACCGTCACCACCCCGTCGAGCTGGACGGTGCTGTCCAACTCCCCCACGCCCGAGCCGACTCCCACTGAGAACTCCGACGGCTCGGATGACGCCCACACCTTCGCCTTCGCCCCCACAGAGCCGATGAGCTCCTACGTCACCGCGATCGTCGCGGGCCCCTACATGGGAGCCACCGATGAGTATGTGGCGAGCGACGGGCGCACCGTTCCCCTGGGCGTCTACTGCCGCAAGAGCCTGGTCGAGCACATGGACTCAGCGGAGATCCTGGACCTGACCAAGCGGGGCTTCGCCTACTACGAGGACCTGTTCGCAACGCCCTACGCCTTCACCAAGTACGACCAGATCTTCGTACCCGAGTTCAACGCCGGGGCGATGGAGAACGCCGGCTGCGTCACCCACCGTGACGACTACATCTTCCGCTCCCGCCCCGTTGAGGCCCGCGTCGAGCGGCGGGCCGTGACCATCCTCCACGAGCTGGCCCACATGTGGTTCGGCGACATGGTTACCATGACCTGGTGGAACGACCTGTGGCTCAATGAGTCCTTCGCCGAGTTCACCTCCACCCTGGCCACTGCTGAGATCACCCGGTGGGACCAGGCCTGGACGACCTTCCAGACCCTGGAGAAGGGCTGGGCCTACAACCAGGACCAGCTCAGCTCCACTCACCCCGTGGCCGCCGAGATCAACGACCTCCACGATGTTGAGGTCAACTTCGACGGCATCACCTACGCCAAGGGGGCCTCGGTGCTGGCCGCCCTCGTGGGCTACGTGGGCCGGGAGAACTTCTTCACCGGCATCCAGCGATACCTGGCGGCGCACGCCTACTCCAACGCCGAGCTGGGCGACCTGCTCCGGAAGCTGGAGGCGGTCTCGGGCCGTGACCTGAGCAGCTGGACCCGTCTATGGCTCCAGGAGGCCGGCGTGACGACCCTGCGCCTGGAGGTCGTCACCGATGCCGACGGTGTCATCACCCAGGCAGCCGTCCGTCAGGAGATCCCGGCCGACTCGCCGGCATCACTGCGCCCTCACCGGGTGGCGATCGGTTCCTACAGCCCGACCGGCAGGGGCGCCGATACGCGCCTGGAGCGCACCGGCTGCACTGAGCTCGACGTCGATGGTGAGCTGACACAGGTCCCCGAGCTGGTCGGTGCCAAGCGGGCGGATGTCCTCGTCCTCAACGACGACGACCTCACCTACGCCAAGGTCCGTCTCGACGAGGAGTCCCTGTCTCATGGGCTCACGCATATCGAGACCTTCGCCGAGTCCCTGCCCCGCTCGATCGTCCTGGCCTCGGCCTGGGACATGGTGCGCGACGGCGAGCTCGCCGCTTCCCATTTCCTGAAGGCGGCACTACAGGCGCTGGACGTCGAGGAGCACTCCTCGGTCATCCAGGGCCTTCTGGGGCGGATCACCACCTGCTTGTCGGCCTTCCTGCCCCCGGCCGTGCGCCGAGACCTCGCGCCTGGCACCGCTGACCGCCTGCTGGAGCTGGCTCGGGCGGCCCAGGCCGGAAGCGACAAGCAGCTTCAGCTCGTACGTGCCGTGGCCGCCCACGCAGTGACCGGTGAGCAGCTCGACATCGTGGCCGGCTTCTTGGAAGGCACCTCGGCACTTGAGGGTCTCGACGTCGACCAGGACCTGCGCTGGGACCTGCTGACCGGATTGGTGGCTGCCGGCCGCTTCGGTGAGGATCGGATCCACGCCGAGGAGGCCCGGGACCGCACGACCACGGGACGGGAGCGCGCCGCCGAGGCCCGTGCCTCCATCCCGACACCGGAGGCGAAGGAGGCCACATGGCGGGCGCTCGTCGATGACGCCTCCATGCCCAACGAGACCCAGGTACGCGTGCTGCGCGGCCTGACCAGTGTCGAGCGCCGACCCGACCTGCTGGTGCCTTTCGTGAGCGAGTACGTGGAGGCGATCGACTCCCTGTGGTCCTCTCGCACCTTCCACATGGCGGAGAACCTGCTGACCGGCCTGTGGTCCTGCGCCACGGTGGGCCTGGACGGAGCGGACCCGGCTGCTGCTCTGGAGGTCTGGCTGGAGTCCCACGCCCAGGCGCCGGCGGCCCTCAGACGGATCGTGCGCGAGAACCTCGACGACACCCGACGTGTGGCCAGAGCTCAGGCGGCTGAGACCGGCGAGTAGCCGCTTCGGGAACTCACTCGGAGTGGGATCGAGAGAGGGACTGGCCGGGGCCGGACACATGATGCGCCCGGCCCCGGCCAGGTGAGTGATGATTGTCAAAACCGCTCAGCGCCGACGCGTTTCCTCGGCCGTCTTGCCCGTGGACTTCGCGGCAGCGGCCTGGGCGGCGGCGAAGGCGTCGACGTCGTCGTCCTCACGACCCGGGGTCTTAAAGTCGAACCTGATGATGAGGAAACGGAAGAGGAAGTAGTAGATGACGGCGTAGACCAGCCCCATGATGACGATCATGAGCGGGCCTTGGACCACACCGCCGGAGAGCTCGGAGGACTTGCCGAAGTTGAGCAGGTAGTCGATCGCCCCGGCGGAGAAGGAGAAGCCGTCCTTCGCGCCCAGGATGTTGGCGATCGCCAAGGAGGACCCAGTCAGCACCGCGTGGACGGCGTAGATCGGGAAGGCCACGTAGGCGAAGGCGTACTCAAGGGGTTCGGTGATGCCGGTGATGAAGGCGGTCAGAGCAACCGAGATCATGAGGGCGCCGGTCACCTTGCGCTTGGCGGGCTTGGCGGTGTGCCAGATGGCCAGCGCGGCTGCGGGCAGGGCGAACATCATGATCGGGAAGAATCCGGTCATGAAGCCTCCGGTCCACGAGTTCGAGCCGTCCACGCCTTGGAAGAAGCAAGTCAGGTCGCCGTGCGCAGTACCGCCCGAGGCCGTCTGGCAGGATCCGAGCTGGAACCAGGGCACCGAGTTGAGCAAGTGGTGCAGGCCGAAGGGGATGAGCAGCCGGTTGACCGTGCCGAAGACAAAGACCGCCAGGGCGCCGGCAAGACCCTTGGAGTTCCCGGCATTGATGAGCCAGCCGCCGAGCTGTTCGTTGATGAGCCAGTTGAAGGCCGGGTAGAGCGCCGACATCACCAGGGCGATGACCAGCGCAGCGCCGGAGGTGACGATGGGGACGAAGCGGCGTCCGCCGAAGAAGGCCAGCCAGTCGGGCAGCTTGACGCGGTAGTAACGCTGCCAGAGCAGGGCGGCGACGACACCGATGACGATGCCGCCCAGCACCCCGTAGTTGATGGGCGTCTGAGTGGGGATGTCACAGAGCTTGATTCCCTGGTTCCAGGGGCCGACCTGTGCGATCTTCCCCGTGGCGGGATCGAAGGAGTGGAGGCAGTCGAGGGCCTCCTTGCTCAGGGGCGCGGGCTTGCCCATGATGATGGGGGACATGGTCCAGGTGACGGCGCGGTAGACGAGGAAGCCGAACAGCGCGGCCACCCCGGTGGAGCCATCAGCCTTCTTGGCGAATCCCACGGCGACGCCAACGGCGAAGATGAGGGGCAGGTTATCGAAGACCGCCCCGCCGGCCGCACTGAAGATGTCTGCGACGGGCTGCAGCCAGGACGCCTTCGCGGCGAGCCCCTCGGCCCCCAGCATGTCCGCCTGCCCCAGACGCAGCAGCAGACCCGCTGCCGGGAGCGTGGCGATGGGCAGCATCAGAGATCTCCCCAGACGCTGGGCAAGGGCGAAGGCACCGCCCGTCTTCTTCTTGACTGACATGAGTGTTCTCCAGTTCAGGATCGCGCGGCAGCACTGCCGCGTCAGAGATATCCACCGTGACGGTGGTAGTCGGGACGGATCGACACCGAACACGTCTGGACCAGTGCCACCAGAAAAACCGATAGAACCTTCAATGTCAAGCGCGGGGCACACTCGTCGGCCATAATGATATGAAAGTCGATGCGACACAGCGGAAGCAGTGGTCGTAGCCATCCCCCTCGCCCTGGCTGCGTCCACCCACTGTCAACCAGGGGAGTCCCATGCCCAAGAACGCAGGCAAGAAGCCGGCAAAGTACGTCATCGTGCGCAATTACCTGCTGGACCTGGTCAGGAACGGACTCGCCAACGGCAGCCCGGTGCCCTCCGAGCGCGAGCTGTGCGAGCAGTTCGAGGTCTCCCGCATGACCGTGCGCCAGGCCATCGACACCCTCGTCGTCGACGGCGTCCTGGAGCGCCACCAGGGCAAGGGAACCTTCGTGGCACCGCCCAAGCTCGACCTGCAGGTTCGGCTGACCTCCTTCACCCAGGAGATGCAACGCCGCGGGATGGAGCCCGGTGTCGTCATGCTGCAGGCCGAGACCATCGCCTCCGACGAGACCGTGGCGGAGGCGCTCGAGCTCGAGACCGGGGTCGAGGTCCACCACCTGCGTCGCCTCCTGACCGCCAACGCCATCCCCATGGCGATCGAGGAGAACTGGATTCCCGCAGCACTCCTGCCTAACCTGCTGCGCACCAGCCCGAACTTCTCGGTCTACGCCGAGCTGACCCGGGCCGACCTGGCGCCGCAGTGGGGCGAAGACATGATCGAGGCCCATGCGGCCACGGCCCAGGAGGCAGCGCTGCTCTCCGTCCAGGAGGGCGCCCCGACCCTGGACATCACTCGGCGCACCTTCCACGAGCACTGCGCCATCGACTACTCGCGCACCCTGTTCCGAGCCGACCGTTACACCCTGTGGGTCCCGGTGGCCGCCCCCAAACCCGCCTTCCGCCCCGACCGCTCGTCGTCTTGAGGGACTGGATCCTTCGGGGCGGGCACAGGTCGGTACTGGACAACCTCAAAGCGGCCTGTACCATGGGGTACTGGTATGGACCATTAGTCCGGTACCGGCGAAGGTGCCGCACCTGACTGCACCTCCCCCACGTCCTGAAGCCTCATCTCGGCACCATCACCAAACGAGCCCGGCACACGCCCGGGCAGACCCAGGAGGAACCCATGTCTCAGGCACAGAGCATCGTCGACGCCCTCGGAGGATTCGACAACATCGTGGAGATCGAGCCCTGCATCACGCGGCTGCGCTGCGAGCTGGAGGACGGTTCCCTTGTGGACGAGGCCGCCCTGAAGGCCGCAGGAGCGCACGGGGTCGTCAAGCTCGGCGAGATCGTGCAGGTCGTGGTCGGTCCCAACGCGGACACGATCGCAGAGGACATCGAGGACCTGCGGTGAGCCTGACCGTCCAGTCGCCGGTATCCGGCGTCGTCGTCGCCCTCAGCGATGTTCCCGACCCCGTCTTCTCCGGCAAGATCGTTGGCCCCGGGGTGGCCGTCACCCCGGACGCCGCTGGCGGAGGCGAGGTCAGCGCCCTGGCACCGATCAGCGGAACCATCTCGAAGATCCACCCCCACGCCTACGTCATCACCACCGATGACGGCCGCAGCATCCTGGTCCACCTGGGACTGGACACCGTGAGCCTGGGGGGCAGCGGCTTCACTGTCCTGGCCGAAGAGGGACAGAGAGTCGAAGCGGGCAGCCCCGTCATCAACTGGTCCCCCGCCCAGATCGCATCCGGCGGGCTCAACCCGATCGTCCCGGTCATCGCCTTGGAGGGCAACGAGTCCGACCTGGAGCCCGTGTCACCCGACCGCACAGTCGCTGCCGGCGAGACGCTCATGACCTGGGCGTAGACCCGAACGCGGGCCCGGTCCCACCGGGCCACGCCCGCTACAAGGTGTGGTCCCGGCCGTCAGTGTGACGGCCGGGACCACACTATCTCAGCGGTTCACCCGACTCCGGCCCGCCGCTCCAGCGGACCGGAGCTAGCGACATCAGTCCTGAGAAGCCATCTCCTCGCGTACGACACTCAGCAGACTGCCCAGGCGTGCGTTCTCGGGCAGGTCGTCCACCAACACGACCTCGCCCGCGCCGTCGGCCAGGGGGATCCGCCAGTTGGGGTACTCCTGGTCGGTGCCGGGCTGGTTCTGAGCGCGCCGCTCCCCCACGCCGTCGACCAGTGCGACGCCGACCAGGACTGAGGGGGTGCGCACCACGTAGCGGTGCAGGGCTTCGACGACCTGACGCTCGGTGGGGGCGTCCCCCAGCAGGCCGTGCTCGCGCAGGCGGGCGGTCATCCGGTCGCGCTCGATGCGCGCCTCGGTGCGCACCTGCTCGACCGGCTCGGTGAGCAGGCCCAGGCGCTCACGCAGATCGACGTGCTCGTCGGCCAGGTAGCCGGCAGTCGGAGGAAGATCGTGGGTGTTGACCGTGGACAGGGCGAGCCTGCGGTAGTCCTGGGGCTGGAGTGGCCAGCCGTCGTGCTGCTTCTCGAACCACAGGACACTGGTTCCCAGCACACCGCGGCTGGCCAGGTAGTCGCGCGCCCAGGGCTCCACAGTCCCCAGGTCCTCACCGATGACCACGGCGCCGGCCCGGTGAGCCTCCAGGAGGACGACGCCGAGCATGGCCTCGTGGTCGTAGCGCACGTAGGCGCCGTGGTCCGCCCCCATGCCCTCGGGGATCCACCACAGGCGGAACAGGCCGATGATGTGGTCCACGCGCAGTGCGCCGGCGTGACGCAGGACCGTGCGCACCATGTCACGCAGAGGGGCGTAGGCGGTGCGCGCCAGGTACTCGGGGTTCCACGGCGGCTGGGACCAGTTCTGGCCCTGCTGGTTGTACATGTCCGGCGGAGCCCCCACGGTGACTCCGGAGGCGAAGGCCTCCGGGTTGGACCACACGTCCGCTCCTTGGGAGTGCACTCCGACGGCGAGGTCATCCATGATGCCCAGGGCCATCCCCGAGGCCAGGGCCTCGGCCTGCGCGCGAGCCAGCTGCTCGTCGACGATCCACTGCAGCCAGGCGAAGAAGTCGATGCGCTCGGCCAGCTGGTGCGCCTCGTTAGCGACGTAGGCCGAGTCCGCCTCCCGCAGCGTGGCGGGCCAGGTGTCCAGGGGCCCGTGCTTCTCCACCAGGGCGCTCCACAGGGCGAAGCGCTCCAGCCCCTCACCCTGCTCGGCACGGAAGCGCTCGAAGTCCCGCTGACGGGAGTAGGAGCGTCCGGCCGCGAAGATGACCTCGAGGGCCTCACGCTTGGCCTTCCACACCGCGTCGCGGTCGATCGGCTCAGCACTGAGGTCACTGTCCTTGACCTCCTCGAATGCCCACTGCACCAGAGAGCGCTTGGGACCGGACAGGCGGGCCACCTCGGGGATGTTCTCCGGCCGGATGTAGAGGGGGTTGACGAAGCGACGTGTCACCGGCAGGTAGGGCGAGTGGGTCATCGGCGCCACCGGCTCAGCCGCGTGCAGCGGATTGATGAGCAGGAAGTCGGCTCCCTGGTCCCCCAAGAAGGCGGCGAGCTCAGTGAGATCGTCGGTGTCACCGGTCCCCCACGACCCGCGCGAGCGGGTCGAGTACAGCTGGGTCATGACCCCCCAGCCCCGGTCTCCGAGAGACTCGGGCAGATCGAGGTGGTTGGGGGTGACCGCCAGCGCCGAGGTCACGGTGATGGTCTCCGCCTCGCCGTCGGCGGGCGGCGCGGCATGAGCCCCCTGCGAGACCGCCTGGTCCGTGGAGCCGGGGCTGACCTCGGCGATGATCCGGTGCCACCCCAGGGGCAGATCGGCTCCGAGGATGAAGGAGGCACGGCCGCGCTTGACGCCGTCCACCTCACGGGGCACGGTCCAGTCCTCAGTCTGAGTCAGCTCACGGACGTCCCCGTTCTCGAGCTCGACGCGCACCCGCACCTCGGCGCCGTCGGGCACGTAGACGGGGACGGTCGACTCCACCCCGCCGCGCGTGACGATCGTGGGGGCAAGCGCCTGCCGCCAGGGGGCGTCCTCGACTTCTCGCAGAGCGCGCCCGATCTCCTCCTCAGAGTTGATGCTCACCCCTAACGCGGCCAGCACGGCCCTGAGGGTGGCGCTTGAGGGTGAGGCAAGGTTGCCGTGATAGTCCCAGTACTCGGTGGAGACACCGTACGCCTCAGCCAGTTGCTTGAGGCTCTCGGAAGCAGGTAACAGGTCGTCGTTGAACTCGTTCATGTGCGTGGGTCAGCCTTGCGTGAGCAGATGTGCGATGGAGCGCCATGGAGCGGACGTGGAGCAGGGTTGCGCTCCGCCATCACCCCTGGGGATGGATGGGTCGGATCGGGATGCGGGCGCTAGCAGGACTAGCAGTGTCCAAGTGTGCCCTAGCGGCTGAGGGTTGTGCACCCGCCGCACCGTTCTCCTGACGTTTTGCTACAACTGTTTCACCGTGAAGCCGCGCGATGGCGCGACTGCCGTTGAGCCGCCCGGGACCATGTGCCCAGGAACGCGCAGCCGGTCGGCGATCAGCGGAGCGGACGGCGAGATCGGGTCGCGCTTCCCGACATGCGCCTACCGCTGTGCGAAGAAGGCAGGCCGCCCGGCTCCGCGTTGCAGGTGCTGGAGCCGGGCGGGTGCGCAGACCCTCCGGGAACGGAGGCGATCGGTCAGAGAGCTGCGATCTCTGAGGCGAGGTTGTCCGCCGTGGGCCCCACGACGACCTGGACGACGCGGCCCGAACGCACCACGCCGAAGGCGCCGGCCGCTCGCAGCGCCTCCTCGTCAACCTTCGTCTGATCGGCCACCTCGACGCGCAGGCGCGTGATGCAGGGCTCGAGGTCGGTGATGTTCTCCTGGCCGCCGAGACCGGCGACGATGTCTGATGCAGTGCTCATGGCTTCTCCTTCCCGGTTCCCTCCCTCGTGCAATCCCCGTCTGTCATGCGCGTGGTCGGGCAGCTGAGGTCCTTCGTGCTCGCGATCACTTTATCCCACCTCCGCGCGATCCGCGGCGAAGAGTTCCGGTCGGCAGGAAGACGCGTGCGCACGCTGGCCACGGGGCCTGTCAGACGGCGGACGACCGCGCTGGAGAATCTCCTTCCTCGCATGACGGGGCTCACTCACGTAACCTTACGGGAACGCGATAGATGCCTTGACGCGGCCACAGAGGAGATCGTTATTCCCCTGGCGGAAACGTCTCTTTCCGGCCGTACTCGGGGCACAATGAGCAATGATCCCCATTCGTCTCCGATGAGGAGCACCACATGACAGCGTCCGACACCACCTCCACAACCCTGTCCGGCATCGGTGTGAGCCCTGGCCTTGTGGCCGGCCCCGTCGCCAGGATGGCACCTCCCATTCCTGAGCCCGAGATCGCGACCCTCGAACCCAGTCGCGACATCGAGAAGGAGTGCGAGCGCATCGCGCTGGCGGCCCAACAGGTCAAGAAGGGCCTGGAGCTGTCCGCGGCCGAGGCCAAGGCCGAGGCCCGTACCCTCCTTGAGACCACCGCGCAGATGGCGGCCGACCCCACCCTGACCTCGACGGCACAGGCCATGGTGCGCGAGAAGCGCCTGGTTCCGGAGCGTGCCGTGTGGGAGTCCGCGGGAACGCTGGCCTCCATGCTGGAATCCCTGGGCGGTTACATGGCCGAGCGCACCCGCGACATCCAGGACGTGCGCGACCGCATCGTCGCCGTCCTGACCGAGTCCCCAATGCCCGGGATTCCCCGTCTGCCCGAGCCCTTCGTGCTCGTGGCGGCCGACCTGGCCCCAGCCGACACCGCGCTGCTGGACCCCGAGAAGGTCATCGCCTTCATCACTTCAGAGGGCGGCCCCACCTCCCACACCGCGATCCTGGCGCGTGCACTGGGCATGCCGGCGATCGTCGGCACTGGAGAGGAGGTCACTGACGCGCTGACCGAGGGCGACATCGTCCTGGTTGACGGCACCAAGGGCAGTATCACCCTCAACCCCTCCGAGGACGCTCTGCGCCGGGCGCGTGAGCTCGCTTCCCGGGTGCGCGTCTTCAACGGCGACGGGGCCACGAAGGACGGCCACGAGGTCCAGCTGCTGGCCAATGTCGGTGACGCGGACGGAGCCCGTAGCGCCGCCGAGGCCGGGGCCATGGGCATCGGCCTGTTCCGCACCGAGTTCTGCTTCCTGGACCAGCCCGAAGAGCCCACGGTGGAGGCTCAGGTGGAGGCATACCAGGGCGTCCTGGAGGCCTTCCCCGGCAAGAAGGTCGTGGTCCGCACGCTCGACGCCGGGGCGGACAAGCCGCTGCCCTTCCTGACCGACGCCACCGAGGCCAACCCGGCGCTGGGCGTGCGCGCCTACCGCACGACGCGCCGCGACCCCGAGGTCCTGGACCACCAGCTCG
>ERZ773010.984-NODE-984-length-18565-cov-64.120367_pt1 | contig 18565 bp, 17 predicted proteins | sample MGYA00580842_ERZ773010 | MGnify/ENA primary metagenome ERZ773010 (study PRJEB29015, sample SAMEA2737982) | human oral metagenome | biome: human oral; feature: human-associated habitat; material: dental | place: China | collected 2107 ...
CTCTTGCGACTGCGGAAGCAGTGATGCGTCGCCGTATCAATCACGCTCACATGGTGAATGGTGTCAGCTTTGTCAATCCAGAAGCAACTTATATTGACGTTGATGTTGAGATTGCTCCTGAAGTCCAAATCGAAGCCAACGTTACCTTGAAGGGTCAAACGAAGATTGGGGCAGAGACTGTTTTAACAAATGGAACTTATATTGTGGATAGTACTATTGGAGCTGGAGCTGTGATTACGAATTCTATGATTGAGGAAAGTAGTGTGGCGGACGGCGTGACTGTCGGTCCTTATGCCCACATTCGTCCAGGTTCAAGCCTAGCTTCCCAAGTTCATATTGGAAACTTCGTAGAAGTAAAAGGATCTTCTATCGGTGAAAATACCAAGGCTGGTCATTTGACCTATATCGGAAACTGCGAAGTGGGTAGCCACGTTAACTTTGGCGCAGGTACGATTACAGTAAACTATGACGGGAAAAACAAATACAAGACTATCATTGGCAACAATGTCTTTGTTGGTTCAAATTCAACTATCATCGCCCCTGTAGAACTTGGGGATAATTCTCTCGTTGGTGCTGGTTCAACCATTACTAAGAATGTTCCTGCTGATGCCATTGCGATTGGTCGTGGACGACAAGTAAACAAAGATGAGTACGCAACACGCTTGCCTCATCATCCGAAGAACCAGTAGGAGTCGATTATGGAATTTGAAGAAAAAACGCTTAGTCGAAAAGAAATCTATCAAGGTCCTATCTTTAAACTGGTGCAAGATCAGGTGGAACTACCAGAAGGAAAAGGCACTGCTCAACGTGACTTGATTTTCCACAATGGAGCCGTTTGTGTTCTAGCCGTGACAGCTGAGGATAAAATTATCCTCGTTAAGCAATATCGGAAGGCCATCGAGGCTGTCTCTTATGAGATTCCCGCTGGAAAACTTGAAGTTGGTGAAAATGCAGATCCAATGGCAGCGGCTCTTCGTGAATTGGAAGAAGAGGTTGCCTACACAGCTAAGTTAGAACTGTTATATGATTTCTATTCTGCGATTGGTTTTTGCAACGAAAAATTGAAACTCTACCTTGCAAGTGATTTGACGAAGGTAGAAAATCCTCGTCCGCAAGATGATGATGAAACCTTGGAAGTTTTAGAAGTAAGCCTAGAGGAAGCCAAGAACCTGATCCAGTCAGGTCATATCTGTGATGCCAAGACCATTATGGCAATCCAGTACTGGGAACTACAAAAGAAATAGAGGAGCAACCCATGGGAAAACCTTTATTAACAGATGAAATAATTGAACGAGCTAACCGAGGTGAGAAAATCTCGGGTCCTTCTATACAAGATGATGAGGAAACTAAGATCCTACCAACTGCTTCACAACATTTTGGGAGTTCACGTTCTAGAGACCACGGTTTTAGTCAGGATACCTTAACAATCGAAGTAGAACCAACGATTCACAAGAGCCGCCGTATTGAGAACACCAAGAGAAATGGTTTTAATTCAAAACTCAATCGCATCTTGTTTGCAGTCATTCTACTCTTAGTTTTGTTAGTGTTGGCAATGAAACTCTTGTAATTGAAAGGATATGAAATGAAAATTGGAATCATTGCTGCCATGCCAGAAGAGCTCCTACATCTGACTCAGAATTTGGACAAAACCCAAGAAGTCCAGGTCTTAGGAAACACCTACTATACTGGCACTATTGGCAAGACAGATGTTGTCCTAGTTCAGAGTGGGATTGGAAAGGTTATGTCGGCTATGAGTGTGGCTGTTCTAGCTGACCATTTTCAGGTAGAAGCCATTATCAATACAGGATCAGCAGGTGCTCTTGCAGAAGGGATTGCTGTTGGCGATGTAGTGATTGCGGATAAACTGGTTTATCATGATGTGGATGTGACTGCATTTGGCTATGCTTATGGTCAGATGGCTAGTCAACCCCTCTACTTTGAATCCGATAAGAACTTTATCACTAGGATTCAAACAAATTTATCTCAGTTAGACCAGACCTGGCACCTAGGCTTGATTGCTACAGGGGACAGTTTTATAGCTGGAGAAGACAAGATTGCTAGTATCAAGTCCCACTTTCCAGATGTTCTAGCAGTTGAAATGGAAGGGGCAGCTATTGCTCAGGCGACTCAGGCTCTTGACCTACCTTTCCTAGTCATTCGCGCTATGAGTGACAATGCCAATCACGAGGCCTCTATTTCATTTGATGAGTTTATTATAGAAGCAGGACGTCGTTCTGCCCAAGTCTTACTAGCCTTTTTAAAGGCCTTGAATTAAGCGGAAATTTGACAGTTTATCTAGCTTATGATAAGATTTAAATAAAGAAAAGCTAGAAAACGTTTCAGAGGATATTATGAGTATTGAAATGACCGTCAGTGAGATTGCAGAGGTCTTAGGCCTATCTCGTCAGGCAATCAACAATCGTGTCAAAGAACTTCCCGAAGAGGACACGAAAAAAAATGACAAAGGTGTAACAGTAGTTACTCGAAGTGGCTTAATCAAGCTAGAAGAAATCTATAAAAAAACGATTTTTGAAGATGAACCAGTCAGTGATGATGTCAAACAACGTGAACTGATGGAAATCTTGGTCGATGAGAAAAATGCTGAAATTCTTCGATTGTACGAGCAACTCAAGGCCAAGGACCAGCAGCTGGCAGAAAAAGATGAGCAGATGCGCATCAAAGACCGCCAGATTGCTGAAAAGGACAAACAATTGGATCAACAGCAACAGTTAACTCTTCAAGCTATGAAGGATCAAGAAAGCTTGAAACTAGAGTTGGACCAAGCAAAAGAAGAAGTCCAAGCAACCAAAAGAGGCTTTTTTGCTCGCCTGTTTGGAGGAAAATAAAGAAGCTGTTTGGGTTATTCACTAACCTAATAGCTTCTTTTCTTATTTATAGTTTAAATTGAGTCGGAATTGAGGTAAAAGATGGAAAAATTAAGAGACTATATCGCCTTTGACTTAGAATTCAATCAACACGAAGGGGTTACCCATTTAATTCAGGTATCAGCAGTTCATTTTCAAGATGGTCATGAAATAGATGCCTTTGATTCTTATGTCCATACCAGCGTACCTTTAAAGAGTTTTATCAATGGTTTGACAGGAATTACAGCTGAAACCTTGAAAGATGCGCCAAAAGTAGAACAAGTTTTACAGGACTTTCAGGGATTTGTAGGCACCTTACCCATTGTTGGCTACAATGCAGCCAAGAGTGATTTGCCTATTCTCATGGAGCATGGCTTGGACTATCGTGACCAGTATAAGGTTGACCTATATGATGAGGCTTTTGAACGCCGTAGTTCTGACCTACACGGCATTGCCAACCTCAAACTGCAAACTGTAGCGAATTTTTTAGGCTTTAAAGGTCAATCGCATAATAGTTTAGAAGATGCCCGCATGACAGCGCGTGTTTATGAAGCCTTTCTGGAGTCTGATGAAGGAAAGCTATTATTGAAAGAACAGAGCAATCTATCCATGAATCCCTTTGGTGGGCTAGACTTATCTCAATTTCTAGACTAGGAGTGCTTATGAAACCTGAAAAACCTAAAAAACTAGGTTTTAGGAAAATTTACCTCAACCTAGATAAAGTTCTCTTCCTCTTTTTCTTAATTTTCATGATGGTGGAATATCTGTGGTTACCTCTCAATTCTTTTCTTGCTGGTCTTTTACTCAGCCAGACGGGATATTTGTTTATTTCTTACAATAATATTTTTGCCATTATCACGAGTTCTCCTTTAATCAGTCTGGCCTTTCTCGTCTTGATTGTAATCAATCTTTTGGTGGCCTATTTCCAGATTTGCCTCCTCTTTATTGGGGCGCGTCACCTTCTCTACCACGAAAAGAGAACCTTGATTGAGTACAGTCGCAAAGTTTTCCAGCAAAGTTTTCTGTTCATGAAACGCTTGAGCTTCTGTAAGATGGCCTTTATATTCTTCTACGTAGCCATGCTCTTTCCTTTCATCAGGAAAATTTTAAAAATTTATTACTTAAATAAAATCGTTATTCCAGACTTTATCGTAACTTATCTGGAAGACAAGCACTGGTTAGTAGGTTTGATGATTTTTGCATCTGCTTGGATTTTGCTCTATGTGTCTGTCCGCCTCATGTTTGTCCTTCCAAAGATTCTCTTTGAAAAGAAGACTGTGAGAGAGGGAGTAAAATTTAGTCTGCAAAAGACAAAAAAACAAGTTCTCTTTTATGCTTGGAACTTGCTACTCATTATTATTAAAACCTATCTCTTTTTCTTCCTCCTCTTGACCCCCTTGCTAATGGGACAGATTGTAATTGACCATTTAACACAGAAAGAATCACTGATTCTTGGAGTTATCAACTTTGTCCTGATAAAGAACATCCACTATATGGCGTTGACCTATTTCCTTGTTAAGTTTGTCTCCTTTTTGACAGGTGAGGAACTGGAGATTATGCCAAGAAGAAAAAAAGATCATCTGATGAGATGGGGGGTGATGGGCTGTGCTAGTATCTTTTTTGCGCTGGAAGGTTATATCTATCTGGAAGCTCCTGTGACAAATACCCCTTTAGTTATTTCACATAGGGGTGTTTCAAATAAAAATGGTGTACAAAACACTGTACAGTCTTTGGAAAAAACAGCGCAACTGAAACCAGATTTGATTGAAATGGATGTACAGGAGACCAAAGATGGTCAGTTTGTGATGATGCATGACGCCAATCTTAAGAACTTAGCAGGTATCAACGCCAGTCCTCAAGACTTGACTTTGGAGGAGTTGACAGGGTTAGATATTTCTGAAAATGGCTATCGAACCAAGATATCTAGTTTTGATGACTATCTCAATCGCGCGAATGAACTTCATCAAAGATTGTTGATTGAAATCAAAACCAGTAAAAAAGACAGTCCTCAAATGATGGAACATTTCCTTGAAAAGTATGGGACGACCATCAAGAAATATGGACACCAGATTCAATCCCTTGATTACCAGGTGATTGATAAGGTTTTGAATTATGATCCTGAGATTCCGTCCTACTTTATTATGCCTTATAATAGTATTTTCCCAAAAACCAAGGCGACTGGCTATACCATGGAGTATTCAACATTGGATGAATATTTTGTCACTAAACTTTGGTATACAGAACAGAAGCTTTACGTATGGACTGTGAATGGTTCTGAGGCTTTTGATAAAGCCGTTCAGCTCGGAGCTGATGGGATGATTACGGATGATCTTGAAATGGTTCAGTTGCAAGTAACAACGGCACAAGATGATCCTGAGTATACGGAACTATTACTAAAAAAAGCAACGGAGTTCTTTAATTTCTAAACTAGTCATTTATAGTAGTTAAGAACTAATATAAAAATAGATAAGTAGAAAAGTGTTTGAATTTCAGTTTACAATATGTGGATTGAAATTATGGACTGAAATAATAAAAAGGAGAGGAACGAACCTCTCCTTTTTATTATAGGGTGTAACTTTGATACAATTAACAAATAGTTATAAATGCTAAAAGTCAATAGAACTAGAAAGACAATCCGCCTGAAAAAGCACTTAATTTTTGTTTAGCAGTTTCATTAATTTGATCAATGGCATGATTGATAGCTTGACTAGTCAAATCAGATAGAGTATCCAAGTCTTCTGGATCAACAACTTCAGGTTTAAATTCAATCTTAACAACTTTTTTATCACCAGTTAGAGTTGCAATGACTAAATCTTGGCTAGATTTTCCAGTAAATTCTGTTGCAGCTAATTCTGCTTGAGCAATATCCATGTCTTTTTTAAGTTTTTGGGCTTGCTTCATCATATTTTGCATGTTCATCATAAGATTTTTAAGATTCCTTTCGTATCAAGGCTTTGTGCCTTCTTTTATAAATTTTTTTGCCATTTTTTGCCCGAGAAGTTGTCAAAAGCATTGGCGACTTCTTTTTGTTGAGTTGGGAATAAATGCGAGTAGATGTTGATAGTTGTATTAATGCTACTATGTCCAAGTCATTTCATAAGTGTAAAAAATATATAATCTTTCCCCTCACCATTTCTGAGTCCTTTTGAAACTAGAAACGCTGCATGTGAGTGTCGGAAATCGTGATTACGAATCATTTTTAATGATGCAGGCATTCTTTTTTTCAATTTAGTCTTTTGATTAGAAACCATTGGAGCAGTCAGTTGTAAAGGACTGTCTTGAAAGATTTGTAAGTCTTCTGTATTGTCCGTAAACTCTACTAATAGATGAGCTTGTTTTTCTTTCCATTCCGTTAGTTCTTGAACGAATGCCTTATGAATGTAAATTCGACGTATAAAAAGTACGACGATCATCCCCTTTTAAAATATTTTTTTATGTAGAAATCTTATAAAGATACTCAACAGATATTTTAAACGTTACTTGGTTAAGCTATGAAATCTATACTTAAGATTCGTATTACTCGGACTCTACTCTTGTGAGTTTACCTCGCTTTCTATGACATATTCTCTCACCTGTTAGTTTACCTCGCTTTCTATGACATATTCTCTCATCTGTCAGTTTACTAAAATCGTGGCTAATATAAACTCACTAGCTTTGGTTAGTTGAGACAGTATCATGAAGTACATTATTGATTATATCATTTTTGAACTCTATTGAAAAGCTAAATTTTCCCCCAATAGAACTTACTGTAATATGTCCAATACTTTTATTATTATAAATTATATAAAGCTTTGCAAACTAGTTCATTCATTTTTCTATTTGTAACCAAAGCAAAACATGCATTTTATCAATATTCTAAACACATTTTTGGAAAAATTTGAAGGTTAGTCATCTTTTGATGAAGAAGTTTAGGTAACTAAATAATTCAGCTTTGAAGTCTTTATACCCAATACTGTGATTGTTGTATAAAATGATTCAAAACTGTTATTATCGTGTGGAGAGTCTTTATCACCATTTGAATGTTGAATACGATGACTCACTAGCAAATTGTCCAAAATAGACTTTTTCTTCAATCTGAAATAACTGCTAAGTTATTCTCGTCTATTTTAATTTTGTATTAGCTAAATCTACTGCAAAATTTTTGAATGCTGAATTATTGGTATCAACAAGTTGTAGCACTATTTATTTGATTTGAAGAGCAAGCAGTGATTTCACAGTTGATTTAAGGTAATAAACTGTAACAATGTAATTTGACAGCGGTTACAAAATTTTGTAATATATATAATATAAGAAGATATATTTTAATTTAGGGAGGAGTGTAGGATGCAATTATTAATTGAACTGCAAAAAATTGATCAGTTTATCTTGCCAGTAAACTATAATTACCTTCTTCAATCGATGATTTATAATTTATTGAAAAATAAGGAAGACTTGTCTGCGCAACTTCATGAGAGGGGCTATCAGTTAGAGGATAAACATTTTAAGTTGTTTACATTTTCATTGTTGCAAGGTCAATATAAAATGCGAGGAAAACGAATAGAGTTTCTTGATAAGGTGCGTTTTGAAATTAGAACGATTGATCAATCCATTTTATTGACTATTGCAGAGACTTTATCAAATCTAGATGAATTGCGAATTGGTCGAAACCTTGTAAAAATTTTAAATGTAAAAATTGAGCAGAAAAAATTAACGGAGACTTCTTACAAGATTCGGATGACTTCTCCCTTGGTGGTTCGTTCTACAGATGCTGAGACTAAAAAAACATTGTATTATAATCCATTTGATACGGAATTCCATAGCAGAATCATGGAGAATTTTGCGAGGAAATATCAAGCTTATTATCATAAAGTACCGACAGGTAGATTTGGTATAGAGCCTATAAATTTTTCTTTAAAGAATAAATTTGTTACCAAATACAAAGACTATCTCATAACGGGTTGGAAAGGAGAATTTGAGATAAGAGGAGATGCGGAGGTATTGGATTTCCTCTATCAAGTTGGGCTTGGTGAGAAGAATTCGATGGGATTCGGAATGTTTGTGATTGAAGAATAGGAGGATAAAATGGATATGGAATTTAGGAATTGTAAGTTAGAACTTGACTTAAAATGTCATGCGCCGATCATTCATTTCCAGCCTAGTGCTAATGCTAAAGGGGCTACGCTAAGAGCTAGTGAAGTAAAGCCGAAATTTGATAAATATCTTTGGACGAAGGAACCAGAGGAACTTGCAACCTATGAATTGTTGCCTTATAAGATGAAGTTTATAGCAAAAAACAAAGAGGTGATAGACGAAAACAAAGAAGATGAAGAGGTTGATATCCCTCTCTATTATGCTAAGGACCAAAAAAGAATGGTCATAACTAAACCTAAAATCGTCTTTACTTGTTTTGACCCTACTCTTCAAAAATTGATAATTAAGCATATCAAAAACTTTTTCATAGTGACAAATTTTGGAGCTGCCCAAGGAAAAGGATATGGTAGTTTTACTATAATTGATCACGAAATGGACTCCAAGCAAAATAATCAGGTTGATCAAGAAAATATTGAAAAAATCTTAATGGAAGAGTTTGGTTTAAAAACATTATATAAGATAGATTGTAATAAGCTAGTTGAAAAGTTAGCTAAGTTTGAAGCAATAAAAAAGATTTTTAGGATTATTGAAAACTTCTATAAGATTATTAAAGGAGGGATTAATCATAAGGGATATATAAAAGGTTTTTTGTTTATACATATGAATGAGAAGGGAATAAAAAATGAAAAAGCTGCTTTAAAAACAGAAATAATAGATCATCCATACGCTTCAAATCAAAACAAAGTAAAACAGGAACCCAAAATTAATAGCCATAAAGAGTGTTACGTTAGAGCATTGCTTGGTCTATCTTCTTCCTTTGCTTTTAAGGATCAAAGAAGACAAAAAGGTGGTGCAGTTGATGTGAATATTAAAATTTCACATGCTGATGAAACTATCGAACGTTTCCCTTCTCCTTTAACATTTAAGGTGATTAATAATATTGTTTATATTATTCCTAAAAAAATTGATGAGCGGATATGGAAAAAAGAATTTGTTTTTACCTATGAACTTGATAAAAAAAGGGGGCACGCTCATGGTATTCAGCCAAAATCAAAGCCAGAGAAACTAAAATTAGATACCCCAGCATTAAATGACTTTTGTTTAGAAGATTTTCTAGATGAGGCTGTTGTTTACTATAATAAAGAAGTTAATAAAATCAAAGGTCCAAAAATAGTTAAATAGCATATCAAAGGAGATGAATAAATGAAATACGTAGGTATTACAATCGGTCCGATTTTTAAAACCATTGGAGAGGCGATCTCTCCAGCAGGTTTGTGGTTTGGCAGTTATTTTTTCTCAACGGTGACAAAGAAACTCTGTGAAAAACTTGTTGAGATTCCAAATGTCAAGATTTTTTCACCGTTTTATAACTCTAATAGTAATCAAAACCCACAAGAAGATGGTATTGGTCGTTACCATGATCGGATTTTGTTTTCAGTTGATGGTAATACAGTAACTGAGGAAAAATTACAGAAGATAATTTCAGCAGTGAAGAAGGAAATGGCTGGAAAGTTTGGAAAGTTTAATTCAGGGCAGATTGAGAATTTTATTAACAATTATCTGAGAATTGATTTTGTTATTCTTAATGAAGAAACTATAAACGAAATTATAGGAAAAAGTGGAAAAGCTGGAAATAACATAGCTATAATACTGAATGATGCTTTGGATGCGCTGGAGCTAATGGCTGCGGGTAAGGGAAGAACAGATATGAACTTATTTGCTCCATTCTTTGCAGGCCAGAAAGGCAATCGGAATATCTATATTAAAAAAAGCAAGCTATTTACAGATACCAAACCAAATAGTCAGTTGGTTATAAAACATCCAGATCGTGATTCTGATTTAAAAGCAATTGAAGACATTGCTCTATCTCGAAAGAAAGAGGAAAACTCTTCTGAAGAGGTCCCTGATGGTGAGGTAGCACCGACCAGAAGCGAATACTATGCAGTCGTTAATTCAGATGGGGATAAGGTTGGAACTCTTTTGAAAGCTTTATGTAAAGATGTAGAAATCTCAGAACAGTCTGATAGAATAAACATTTTTTCGAGGGCTTGTTTAGACTATGCTGGTGAAGCGGCTAAGCTTGTCGGAAAATATGGGGGGATGACTATTTATGCTGGTGGGGATGATTTACTATTTATTGCTCCTGTTCATTCTATTTTTTCCTTATGTAGTGAATTGGACGAAATGTTCAAAAAAACCTTGAAAAAAGGTCTGGAAAAAGTAAATCTACCAGATAATGGCATCAATGTCAGTTTGTCTTTTGGTGTCGCTGTTCAGTATGTCAAATATCCTCTATATGAAGCGCTGGAGAGAGCTAGAGTCCAACTTTATAAGGCTAAAGAAAGTTACGGTAAACGTCCGAATGGTAGTAAAATCAGTGGAGGTAATCGTCTAGGGATAGAGTTGGTAAAACACAGCGGCAAAACCGTTCAATTGATGGTGGAAAACGAGAAGTTGGATGTCATTGATGATCTGATAAACTATCGAGCAACTACGAACGATCAAGCACTGGAATCTGTCCTATATAATCTACAGGATACAGAAATTATTTTTAAGTTGTTGTTTGAGAAGACCGCACAGAATGAATTTGACTTTCAAAAATATAAAATGAGGTTTTTAAATAACTTTAACAATCCTAACCAGTTTGCCTATCATGACTACCTGGAAAAAATAGCTGAATTTTTCTATGACAACTATTTGAATATGGTAGATACGAAAGAAAAGGTTGATGGGGTTTGTGCAAAACGAAACATAAGTATAGGGGAATTCTATACTAAAGAGTTACAGGCTATTTTATTTTTGGTAAAGTTTTGGCAGGGAGGTAAGTGATGACAGACTATCTTGTGACTTTTAGACCACTAGGAGACTATTCTTTTGGTTCAGATAGACGCTTTAGCTTTGTCGGTAAAAATAACTATTCGAAGGATGAATATGCCCCCTATTTTATCCGTACTAATAGCGTTCCTGAGCAGTCCACAGTCTTTGGGATGATGCGCTATCTTATCTTAGTCAGTAATGGGATTCAGCTGAAGCAGAATTTTCGGTATGATGAGAGTACGCGAAATAAAATCGAAGCTCTAATCGGAGAGAAGAGCTTTTCTCTAAATGGAAGTGTACAACATTTCGGAAAATTAGAAAAAATCTCTCCCATCTTTCTGCGTAAAATGCGTAAAAATAGTGAGGAAATCGTCATACCAAATCCGTTTAACAACAAGCAAGGGAAAGAGGGGATTGAACAGTTTGCACCAATGATACTAGAAGAAATTAAAGTATCGACTAGTTTTGGTGAAATCGCTCTTCCTAAATCTAAGGAATATAATCCTAAAGAAGGGTATGGAAATGGCTATTATAATATTAATACAGGCTGTCTAGAAGCAATTGAAGATATTTTTATGACTAAGGTATCGACTGGTGTAAGGCGTGTTACGCAGAATGATCTGCAGGAGCTAAAGAAAAATATTCAGGCTTTGTGTAAGTCATTTGTGAATGCCGCTATGAAACAGAAACAGGAAGTTTCTAATTTAGATAAGAATAGCAATCTTAGTTTAACCGAGTTTATCAATGATTTTATGGATTTGTTAGAAAAGTATAACAAAGAGAAAAAAAATCACTTTCAAGAAGAATTGGAAAAACTATCCAAAAATTTTGATGCTGATCGTCTATTTAAGCGAGAGGTACATCAGCTACATAAGGACTATGAATTTGCTCTCTATGTAAAGGTTAAGGATGGTATCATATTAAAAGATGGTATCGTTCCTATGGGACAGAAAGGTACCCTCTTTAAGGTTTCTGTTCAAGAATCGGAAGATAATTTAGAAAGTAAAATCACAGAGCATTTCCAGAAGCATACTCCACAAGGTCAGACTTGGCAATACTGCCTATCAGATGTGTGCCTGGTAGATGATGTTCAAAACTTTGCGATTTTAGAGGAAAAGTTAGTTCGTCAGCTTCATACAGACCTTAGTAAAAATCGTCTAAAAGGACTTGATTTACAAGGATCTAGTCTTCTTTATAAGGCAGGGAGTGTCTTTTATGGTGATGATGCTATTTCGGTAAAAACCGGTTTAGAGCCAGCAGGCTATAATACTATTTATAAGATTACAGGAAGTAAGGAGTAAAAAATGAAAGCAAAAATTTTTGTCATTGAATGTTTAACAAACTTGCATGTGGGCAATGGAGATGTTAATTTTAACATCATTGATAACGAAGTGGAGCGAGATGTTGTGACGGGATTTCCGACGATTAACTCCTCAGGTGTTAAAGGTGCTCTGAGGGCCTTCTTTGAAGAAAATAAGTTATTGAAGATTGATGAAATATTCGGTTCGGAAAATAGTAAGGTTACTACTTCAGGAGCACTAAAATTTCTTAGTGCGAATCTACTTGCCCTGCCAATTCGTTCGATAAGTGGCGATGATAAACCCTATTCAATACATGCTCCGAAAACAGCTTGTGAAGATTTTAAGCAAATGATTGCAAATTTTCAATTAGAAAATGTTTCAATAGAAGATATAAAGGGCAGAGATGAGGAGATAACTCTGGACGAAGATAATTCTTGCTACGAAAAATATGGTTTACCAGTAATTGCTCGGAATAGTGTCGGAGAACAAACTAATTTGTGGTATGAGGAAGTTGTGCCCCACAAGTCGATTTTCTATTTTGCAGTGGTGGCTTCAACCAGTGAGTCAGAAAATCTTCTAGAAAATTTTACAGAGTCGGTGAGAGAAAAAATCATCCAGTTTGGTGCAAATGCTTCCGTAGGTTATGGACTTTGCAAGGTTATTAAAGTAATTTCAGGAAATAAAGAAGGAGCAAACAATGGATAAGAACAGAATTAATCAATTGCTTCCTATTGCTGTTGAGGTGATTGAAAAGGAGCTTACGGAGCCAATTCCAAATGAGTTTCGAGGCTATATCGCTTCTTTTGGAGCTGCGATTACAATGGGAAGCCTCCCAGCGGCAGTTGCCTATTATTCGGCTAAATCAAAAAATGCAAAAGAAGATCGTACCAAGCTACCTGTTATGATTTTGGAAGTATTGAAGAAAGAAAACACAGCCATTACAGAAACCACCTTGTTTGAGTATGTGACATCGTTCAGAAATGATAATGAGAGTTTCGCTATTAAAGAGGATGTATTGCATGCAGCCATTGCGATCAAACTAGGGTTAAACTTGTTTGAAATTGAGTCAAAAGATCAAAAAGTCAAGGAAGACGAGAAAAATGGAGGGTAAGGATGATGTTTAATTCAAAAAACATGTCTTATATCTACTATCATGAATATTTTGAAGGATTAGAGGAGCGGAAGGAACCATCAGGTCTAGTTTATGAACTGGGTGGATCACCATCTAGTGAGGAGCAATTTCGTGATAGAAATATGGCTTTGCAGGATTTTAAATTTGACCTTTCTCTATCACCTCTGGAGCATTTGAAAAATGCTTCAAAAGGTGTAGCAAGTTTCCAAACCTTTTCTTTGGAAACTATTTATCCTGGCCTCATGATAGGAACTGGCAATCCCCATGATTTGAAATCAAAGGGTTCTATTTATTCTGGCTTTTCTTTTGATTATGTAACGGGACTACCCTATATACCTGGCTCCTCTGTCAAAGGAGTACTGAAAAGCGTCTTTCCTAGGAAAGAAGATGCCAAAGATGATATTAATCAGCAAAAGATGGAGTATATTAAGTCACTTCTTAAACCAGAACTATCTGATGAAGAAGTTTATGGCTTGAAAGATAATATTTTCGAAGATAATGATGTCTTTTTAGATGCTTATCCAACTTCTAAAAATAAAACGAAGCAACGGTGTTTAGCGTTGGAATTCATTACACCTCATAGTGACATTATCAAGAGTCCTATTCCAATCAACTGTCTGAAGGTTAAGCCTGGAATCTCTTTTGAATTTGGCTTTTATCTGAATGAGTGTCAGCTTTCAGATGGAGTTCAAATTACGGTTAAAGAAAAAATAGAGTTATTTAAAACCATCTTGACTGATGTAGGCATTGGCGCCAAAACGAATGTTGGTTTCGGACAGTTAGAGTAGCAGAAGGGTATTTACAAATCGTATCTGAGGGAGTCGCGCAACTCAGATAGCTCGAAAGGGTATAGAGGAGTTTGTTCATATTAAGGAGCCTGAATATAAGAACGTATTTACAAAGAGCTTAGAAACAAGTGAAGTTAGCTATCGTACAGGAGTTCAATCTTAGTTGGCAAGAGCGCTAGGACAAAAAAGATCGACCGACTTTTTCATTGAAATCTTGAAAAAAGCCCTATTTTTTGATACAATCAATCTAGAAACAGCGAAAATGCTGTTGTTGTTATACCTTACCTATAAGGAATTGAGACATAACGATAGGGTCATCAAATTTGCAATCCATGAATATATATAGTTATACCTTACCTATAAGGAATTGAGACTTTTCCTTAACGTAAGCCTTATGGTATTCAACTTCCAGCTGTTTTTGTTCTACCTTACCTATAAGGAATTGAGACGCGTTGAATGCTGCTGCAAAGGCTTGTGCATTCTTGTTACGTTGAGTATTCTACCTTACCTAAAAGGAATTGAGACTTGCCACTTTGAGTGATGTTAGCGCCAGTAGTGATTTTCGCTCCGGTTCTACCTTACCTATAAGGAATTGAGACTGTTCTGAATTTCTGCTTAATCGTTTCATGACCTACGTTTCGTTATACCTTACCTATAAGGAATTGAGACTTCAGAACCCACATATAGAACTCACCTTTTGGTGACAATCCTGCTTCTTGTTCTACCTTACCTATAAGGAATTGAGACGTACGTTCTTTTTCAGAAAGAACATGGTACATATTAAAGAGCGCTTTAACGTTATACCTTACCTAAAAGGAATTGAGACTATTTACAGTCCGCTGAATTACCAATTATTCTACCGGCCCTATTTTGTTATACCTTATCCATAAGGAATTGAGATTAGCAACAGCCCCAAGAACAACAGTAGAGATCAAAGCGATACCAAAGTTATACCTTACCTATAAGGAATTGAGACCTTGTCCATATCTGATATTTTAGTAATAGCTATTATCACGCCTGAGGCTGTGACTGTTCTACCTTACCTATAAGGAATTGAGACATGTGTTTCTACATCTTGCTCGATTTGTTCTGCGCTTAAATTTTTGTTATACCTTACCTATAAGGAATTGAGACGCCTTGTTTCTTTTTCTATTGCACTAAGTTCTTTTATGTTTTTTAGTACGTTATACCTTACCTATAAGGAATTGAGACCTATTAGAATATCATGGATTCTTGCTAAAATCGATGGCTCTTCTGGTTATACCTTACCTATAAGGAATTGAGACATTTAAGTCTTTTTAATAAAACCTTTTGCTGCTGAAATGAACAAACGTTATACCTTACCTATAAGGAATTGAGACGTTATGGTCTGTAGAATATTACTTTATCCTTCTTTTTGTAATACCTTACCTATAAGGAATTGAGACGTTGTTCTAGAGACAGATGAATCATTATCATGAACTAAATTTTTGCGTTCTACCTTACCTATAAGGAATTGAGACTTTTTCGAGTTCACCACACTCGAACACACCGCACACTTTTGGTTCTACCTTACCTATAAGGAATTGTTTTATCCAACTGAAAAAAACTTGCGGGAGCAAGTTTTTTGTGGTATATTGGAAGTGTTTTCATGAGGAGATATCTTACTCGGAGGTTGTTTATGTCTGAGAGTCAATCTGTATTTAGTCACCATATCTTTGTTTTGCCCTTTGCGGCCAAGGGGCTGGAGTCTTTTCCGAAGTCTTCTAAGTGGAAGAAACTCAGCCAAGATATCAATGAGCTCCCCTATCTAAACTTAGATGATGCTGAAAAAAGCGAGCGATTAAAGTACGCTTATCGCCGATATTTTAATAAAGAAGCAGAGGAGCTGATTTTCCGCAATCCTGATCTGGTCACAAACTATGCTTATACTGGCTTAGAAAAAGGTGATGTGTATCGGATTTCTTATTATAATCAAATCAACAAACTTGAGTGTTACGACCTGACGCTTGACTATATCATGCTTCGTTATTTACCAAATTTAAAAGCAGGTTTCCTGATTTTTTCAATGGAAAATCGTTACTATGATGAATTGGAAGATATTAAAAACATCAACCAGTATGGTCGCCATCTCTATGCCCCTTTTTTGACTCCATTGTTGTGTGGTTTAGTCTCACCAAATAATATTGAGCTGATTAAGAGTGAAAGAATTAACGAGCCTCCACAGCCGTGCGACTTGATTTCTTCCTACGGAATCATGTCGGCTCCGAAAGAAATTTTGCAGGATTTCTTTGGTTTGCCTGAGGAAGCGATATTTCCAGAGGATATTTCGCAGTTTGAGTCTAAGCCTCATCTGGAGATCATCATTGATGACCGCATGTATGTGATGAGTTATATGATGGTTCCTAAAGTAGAGGACTTGATTTATAAAACGGCGAATTGGGCGAATTTTGATGATTCGAAGCATAGTTTAGAGGAGATGAAGCTTCTTTATAGTATTTTATACGTTGATAAGGGAGATTCAACATGTCTGAGTCGAGATATGCTAAAGGCAGAGCTGGAAAAGCTTCTCTATACGAGGTGGTCAGCTGAGGGAAGTCTTTATATGGCTAGTCAGCATTCGATGATTTTTATGAGTGGTTCTGATTTTCCAGAGTATTTCCTCAAAGGCTACTTTTTGTCGGAATATCTGGACTTGGCTTTGATTACGCTCAGTCAGAGGATTGGTATTTTGAAGTATTCCAAGGATGCGGGAGATAAGGTTAATGCTAGAGTTTCTGATAAACTGAAGCTGCAGAAGGCTTACACGACCTTTAAAAATCAATTTTTGCTTCCAGAGCTATGCCCGCAGGAGCAGGCGATTGAAATCTACGAATTGCTGCAAACTTCTCTCTATATCGAGAAGCATATCAATCTCCTAGATAGCCAAATCAGTGAACTGCATGATATCAGCCAGACGGAAGCAAGCAATAAATTAAATGACAGAGTATTAGTACTAACCGTTTTAAGTATTGCATTAGCAATTATTCCGAATATCAAAGAACTGCAGGAACACTGTCTGACGATTTGCAATCTGAGCCTGACGTATTCATCTTGGCTTACTTTGCTTATTCCTCTTTTGACAATTGCTTTCATCTATTTCAAAAAGCGAAAATAAATGCACATCACCTTGATATGTGATGTTCATCGCAAGCGCGTGGCTAAAGTTTGCAATCTTGAAAAAAGGCCTGCTTTTTGATAAAATCAATATAGAAACAGCGATATTACTGTTGTTATACCTTACTTATAAGGAATTGAGACTGTTTTTAATGTTATTCAGTTGATTTTTCAAACTTGGATCAAATGGTTATACCTTACCTATAAGGAATTGAGACTCATTAGACTGGATATCTTCATTTTGATCGTTTATTTTATTCGTTATACCTTACCTATAAGGAATTGAGACGCTGCAGATGCACCTGCTGAACCTGACGCAACTTTACGTGGTTTAGCTTCGTTATATCTTACCTATAAGGAATTGAGACTAGCCTCAGCGCTCTACGCTATTTGCGGAACTTTTTGGCGTTTCGAAAATGTTCTACCTTACCTATAAGGAATTGAGACCTGAGTCTTTTTCACCAGTTTCTGGCAATTGAGGTTTGTAAGGTTATACCTTACCTATAAGGAATTGAGACTTATTCATACACCAATAACAGTTCTCTTGGTAGTGGATGTGTTGGTTATACCTTACCTATAAGGAATTGAGACGAGTCCAGTAATTAATATTAAATTTCTGGGTTTGAGCTTGAGTTCTACCTTACCTATAAGGAATTTAGACAGTTTGCGTCCTACAGAGCATTGATTAACTGCATTCTCGATTTCTGTTCTACCTTATCTATAAGGAATTGGCGGTTTGTCTTTGTCTGTCTCCAAGGCACCAAAAAAGCGAGCAAATTCATATCTGCTGGGAAGCCTGAGAATTTGTTCGCCTTTTGTTTTGTAAGAATTATCAAGAAAAACTCTCTTAGTAGGAGAGTTTTTTCCATGTTTCAACCACAGATAGTATAGAGCTTAAGTTAGATGGCTGATCAGTTTTTTGTTACTTCCTGATAGTGTTGCGAATATTTATTGGCCTATTGTATTAAATTAAAAACATTATTTTCTATTTCGAATTTTCAAACATTAAATTTTCTGACAATTTATTGAAAAATTAAGGAAAGGATGTTATAATGGAACGAAATATAAATTCAGGCTTCCTGAACTAATAGGAGTAAATAATGAAAAAACTAGGTTTCGTCCTTTTATCTTCTGCTTTGCTATTGACAGCTTGTGCTAATAATCAAACCAAGCCAAGCGACACGAGTGATTCATCTAAGGTGACAGCCTTGTCAGATGACAAACAAAAATTACTTGATAAGGCAACTGCAGATTATAAAACCTTTGTTCAAGAACAAATTGACAAACTCTTAACGGATACAGAAGGTTTCGTCCAACTTTTGAAAGATGGAAAATTGGATGAAGCAAAGAAAGCTTATCCACTTGTTCGTATGGCTTATGAACGCTCCGAGCCAATCGCTGAAAGTTTTGGTGAGTCAGATGTCAAGATTGACTTCCGTTTAGCAGACTATATGGACG
>ERZ773010.985-NODE-985-length-18529-cov-4.512991_pt1 | contig 18529 bp, 18 predicted proteins | sample MGYA00580842_ERZ773010 | MGnify/ENA primary metagenome ERZ773010 (study PRJEB29015, sample SAMEA2737982) | human oral metagenome | biome: human oral; feature: human-associated habitat; material: dental | place: China | collected 2107 ...
GTAACTCAAGAGGTGATTACTAAAACAGAAATTAATAACCCTTCAAAAGTTGTTAAAGAAGTTAGAAAATACAAATATGACCACAATGGGGATTATCCTATCAAAAGGATTACTTATTTAGTATCTACAGATGATAAAGGAGTAGAAACCGAAACAGAAGAAAGTAGAGTAGAATATAGCTACTAAAAACATCTAAACCTCAATTAGAAAATACACTTTGCCAAAGGTGATAGCCCGTGCGGCTCGCACCTTTGGCAAAGTTTTTTGTTAGCTATTAATTGTTAATTATCAATTGTTTTGTATCTTTGCCGTTGCAAATGATGTTTTTAAAACAAATATCCGTCGTCAATTACAAGAACATACCCTCACAAGCGTATGCCTTTAGCCCTACTATCAACTGTTTTGTAGGTGATAATGGCGTAGGGAAAACCAATCTCCTCGATGCTATTTATCACTTAGGAATGGCAAAAAGCTACTTCACTACAAGTGCCGTGCAGAACGTACGCCACGGTGAGGAGTTCTACCTCATTGAGGGGCAGTTTCAGCACGAAACCCGCGAAGAACAGATTGTCTGTAGCCTCAAAAAAGGACAAAAAAAAGTGATGAAACACAACGGTAAAGCCTACGAACGCCTTGCCGACCATATAGGTAAATATCCTATGGTGATCATCTCCCCCTCCGATCGCGACTTGATAGTAGAAGGCAGTGAAACCCGCCGTAAGTTTTTAGATAGTGTCATTTCGCAAACCGATAGAGCTTACTTAGAACTGCTTTTGCGTTACAATCGCATCCTCTTGCAACGCAACACCTTGCTAAAGCAAATGGCTGAAAACGGAGTGTTTTCTGTAGAAACTCTCAGTATTTACGACGAGCAATTAGCCCCCTTAGGGCAACATCTCTACGAAAAACGATGCGCTTTTATGGAAGAGTTTTTGCCTGTTTTTAGCGAGCAATACGCCTATATATCAGGAGGGAAGGAACGTGTGAATTTGCAGTACGAAAGTCAGTTACACCAGAGCGATTTAGCAACACTACTTCGCGAAAATGCCGAGCGTGATCGCAGTGCGCAATACACCACAAGCGGTATTCATAAAGACGACTTGCTCTTTGAAATTGAAGGTTTCCCGATGAAAAAATACGGTAGTCAAGGACAGCAAAAGTCGTTTTTGATAGCCCTAAAGCTCTCGCAGTTCAAAATTTTGCAACAAGAACTAGGGATTACCCCCATAGTGCTTTTAGACGATATATTCGATAAACTCGATGACACTCGTGTAACCCAATTAGTGCAGTTAGTAACTCAAAAACATTTCGGACAGCTATTCATTACCGATACCCACTCGCAACGCACTGAAGCAGTGGTAAAAAGCACTGGTTTAGCCTACGAACTGATTCAAGTAACCTAAAAGTAGGGGCGTTTTGCAAACGCTCTCTAAAAAACAAGCTTAATATAAGAAATGTCACAATTGTTAATTATAAATCGTTAATTGTTAATTGAATATGAAACCCAATAACAAGAAAACCTCTACTGCTGCCGTTGCAGCACAACCCCAAGACACCTCTATCAAATGGTTAGCAACCTTCTTGCTCATTGCCTATGGTTATGTAACGGTAATCACCCCTAACTGGATGGCGTTCGATTCTAACGCTACCAAATTCTACACCTTTGCAATCCTCAACTTAGTGGTGGTTGCTCTTGTGTTTTTTGTCAAAGAATTTAGAGAACGCACTCAGGTGCTCTTTGGCTTCTTTACCAATAAAATGGGGATTGCCTATAGTCTCATAATGGTGATGGCACTGCTCTCTTTTTCCAAGGCTATCAATACTGAAGAAGCTATCCTCCATTTCTTCAAAATATTCACCGCTTTCTCTGCCGCTTGGATGGTCTCCGCTTTGGTGATTTACTACAAAGAAGGAATTGTTGTCTTAGCCTTAGCAATGACAATTTTGCTTTGCTATGACTTCTTAGTAGCAATGGACGGTATCAAAGGGGTCATCAGAGGTACCGCTACCGATTTGGCTATCAAAGGTTCATATTCTAATAAAAACATCTTAGCTTCAGCTATATTTATCAAGATTCCTTTTGCAGTATGGCTGTTCTACTTCCGCCGAGAAAACTATTTGCGTCTCATTGGAGCTGTCGGACTTACTTTAGGTACTTTGGCGGTCTTCTTTATGAGTACCCGTACCTTCTATTTGGCTACAATCCTCACTGTGGTGATTTTTGTGATCTATGGGGCAATCGATTTTTTCATCCTCAAACGTCGCGAAACAGGAGTAAAAGTACTGATACACGTAGGATTAGTAGTTATTGCTTTCGGTATTTTCTCTTTTGTACAGAATTATCTATATCCTCAAGAAGTACGACAAAGCACTAGTTTCGGTGCGCGTTTGGCTGAGGTGGCGAACCAAGAAAACCAAAGTAACAACTTGCGTAAAACTGCTTGGGTAATCACCGCTACCGATATGATTCCTAACGACCCTCTACTCGGTGTGGGTATCGGTAACTGGAAAGTGCGCTTCTTGCAGTATGAAAACTCTTATAGCCCACACTATATCTATATGTATAAAAACCACAACGACTTCTTAGAACTCACTGCTGAAGTGGGTATTTTAGGAGGTTTGGCTTTTGTGGCTATCTTTCTCTTAGCGGCTTTCTACTTCTTCAAAGGTACTTATAAAAATAAGAATTCTGAACAGGAACAATGGTTTTTCTTGCCGCTCTTTGGGCTTTTTGCCTATTCGTTCGATGCCTTTTTCAACTTCCCTCAGGATCGCCCTGAAATTCAAGCACTCTTTGGTATCTATGTAGGGATAGCAGTTGGTTTGGCTGTATTGTACTTTGGAAAAAACAACAAAGAACGCAAACTCCCTACACTTGCTATTGGCTTTATAGGTGCTATAGCTGTAGTGGCAATGGTATTAGGGGTAATTGTAGAAAGAATGTACTTCGATTCCTCTAAAATCCAACGTATGGTAAAAGAAGAACAACAAGGGGTACGCCCTTCTAAATCTCCTGCCGATTACCTCATACGCAACTACCCTCGCATCCCTAACCTCACCGCTGTTGCCGAACCTGTAGATGTGGAAAAAGCGCGCTACCTCATCGATGAACAAAAATTTGACGAGGCTCGCAAAATCCTTTTGTCTATCCACTATCACCCTTACGATGCTCGTCCTGAGTATTTTATGGCTGTTTCCTACTTTATGGAACCCGAAAAGAAATTAGATAGTATCTACAAATACGCTCACAAAGCCCGAATGATCAAACCTAATTTCTATGGTAGTTTGAACTTGGAAACTTTTGCACTCAACAACTTGGGTAAAGAACAAGAATCTATCAAATTGCTCAAACAGTATTTGAGTTTAGAAAAAGATAGCGTACAAAAAGAAGAACCTAAGTGGAGAAAACGTTTGAAAAGCATCTTCCACGTTGATGTAGATAGAGATGGTCGCTTGGCGAATCGCGGTGAAGTACAAGCGTGGAACTCTTTGGCATACCTATTGGAGAAAAATAACCAAATTGCCGAAGCTCGTGCCGTGTTAGATACCGCTTTTGTGTATTTGCCTACCAATCAGGAAATCATCAACAATCGCAACAAAATTATTTCGCGTATGCAAGTAGAACAATTTGCTCCCCTCTACAGCGAGGCTATGCAACTCTATTTGCAACAACGATATGCCGAGGCTATCCCTGTATTTACTAAATTCTTGGAAAAAGTACCCGCTCATATCGACGGACTCAAATACCGTGCTATTAGCTACTACAACACTCAGCAGTATCAACGAGCTATCAACGATATTGCCCAAATGGAACAACTTGGTATTCCAATAGATCCTGTGTTAAACAACTATCGTGCCTCTTGTTACTATATGTTGGGTGACAGAGCTAACGCCAAAGCCTTTTTCCAAAAGGCTGCCGCCGAAGGCAATGCCGATGCACAGAAGAATTTGAATACCCTTACCTTTTAAACACGTATAATGACTGTTGACAACACTTATACTAAGCAAATTATCAGTGATAAGGAACTCCAAGTGATGCTCCATCGCCTTGCTTGTGAACTGATTGAAAACCACAACGATTTTTCCGATACAGTTTTCATCGGTATACAGCCTCGTGGCACTCACTTAGCCCAGCGTTTGGTAAAGCTCCTTACCGAGGAATACCACGTGCCTAATATTTCTTTAGGACTGTTGGATATCACTTTCTTCCGTGACGATTTCCGCCGTACGGGCAAACCTTTAGAGGCTAACTCTACCGCTATCGATTTCATTGTGGAGAACAAACGCGTGGTATTCATTGATGATGTGCTCTATACTGGCAGAAGCATCCGTGCGGCTCTCAGTGCCATACAAAGTTTTGGTCGCCCCTCTCAAATAGAACTCTTAGTGCTTATCGACAGACGTTTTAGCCGTCAACTGCCTATCCAGCCCGATTACAGTGGCAAGCAGGTAGACGCTATCAACAACGAACGTGTAATCGTGAATTGGAACAACAATTCTGTTCAAGTAATTAATAAGTAAAACTTTTTTTTAAACAAAGATGAAAAATATATTTATCACCGCTGCTTTATTGCTCACTGGAGCTACTTATGCACAAGTAACTATCAACCAAGAGAGCAATATCGCCGATGCTATGGAATACAAAAAAGAAGTAGCCCGCAGCGAAAGTGCTTTCCAAGTACAAATCTACAATGGTAACATCACCGAGGCAAACAAAGCCTTACTCGATGCTAAAAATAAATACAAACAATATCCCGCCTTGCTCACTTTCGAATCACCTAATTACAAAGTGCGCATCGGTAGTTTCCGCACACGCTTAGAAGCCGAAAAAAACTTGATAGAGATTAAAAAATCCTATCCTGCTGCTTTTGTGGTTGGCTTAAAATAATCTCTAATAGGGGAACGCTATGTTTAAGAAAAACAGCCTTCGCTTTCAAATATTCCTCAGTATGACCCTCCTCGTACTGGTGTCTTTTGCTATCTTAGCCTTAGTGATGGTTAGCCAATACAAAAAACAAGCGTTGGAATATCACGACGAACGTCTTGTCGATAAGGAAAACCAAATAAAAATGCAAATACAGTATGTATTTTCGCAAACCACTTTTCCTGTCGAAACTCCTTATATTCCCCTTATTTTCCGAGAGGATATCTATAGCATTGCCAATATCCAAAACTTGAACTTTGCCCTCTATGACCTCGATGGAGTGCTGCTCAAAAGCTCTAAAGCCTCTCTCTCTCCCGATCAAGATGCGTTTTTCATTCCGCCTGCAGTACTGCATCAGCTTTCGGCTACCCTCAACAAACGCTTGGTAGAACACCACGAGTTTGCAGGGCGTGGCTATCAAACTTCCTATAGCTACATCACCGATTTGCAGTTCAAGCCTATCGCTATCCTCAATATCCCTTATTTTGAGAACGATACCTTCAACGAGCGCGCTTTAGAAGGATCGCTCTACAATTTGGCAATTGTCTATTTCTCACTCTTGGTGGTAGCGCTCACGGTAGCTTACTTTATTTCTAAGTATATCACCAAATCGCTTAAAACTATTGAAAACCGATTAGAGAAAACGCGCTTGCTATCGCAGAATGAAAAAATCCTTCTCAAATCGGCTCCTGCTGAAATTACTGAATTGGTAAATGCCTATAACGGAATGATTGACGAGATTGAGAATAGCAAAGCGCTCTTGGCACAATCGGAACGCGAACAAGCGTGGCGCGATATGGCAAAACAAGTTGCGCACGAAATTAAAAATCCACTGACCCCTATGCGTCTTTCGGTGCAGAGTTACCAGCGCAAAGCGAGCCGCGAACCTCAAACTACTGAACAAACCAATGAGTTTTGCGAATCGCTCATCCAGCAAATTGATATCCTCAGCAATATCTCTACGGCTTTCTCAGCACTTACGAATATGCCAGCTAAAAACGATGAGGAATTTGATTTTGTGTCTGTTATCAAGCGTACTTTGGATATTTTCAACACCGATGACATTCACTTCACCCACTCTCACGATGAGATTGTTGCGGTGTTTGATAAAGACCAATTAGGGCGTGTGGTTACCAATTTGGTGAAAAACGCGCTACAAGCTACCGAAAATGAACCTTTCCCTGCTATAGAAGTAAATCTTACTAAAAAAGAGAAAGATATTATCCTCACTGTCAAAGATAATGGTATAGGCATTGCCAATGCCGATAAAGAAAAGATTTTTGAACCCAAATTTACAACCAAAACCAGTGGTAGTGGTTTAGGCTTGGCAATGGTAAAAAATATAGTCCTTTCCTATAATGGAAACATTTCTTTTACTTCCGAAGTAGGAAAAGGAAGTGAATTTATTGTGACATTGGTACATTTTTTGAATAAGTAGAAAGTATTAAAAACATTATATTTTATGAAAAAACACATTTTTACATTAGGTGCTGCGGTGCTTTTGCTCGCTTCTTGCCAAAACAATCCTTCGCAAAACGCCAATAATGTCGTAAGCGATACCACCACTATGATGGAAGACGCTGCTAAAAAAGTAGAGGAAGTGGTAACTCCTCAATTGTTAGCTACTTATGTAGGAACGCTTCCTGCTGCCGATTGTGCTGGACTAGCTACCGTTATTCACCTCTATGCCGATGATACTTATGTAAAACAAGAAAGCTGTGCTAGCAAAGACTACCAAGCCAAAGAAGAAGGTAAAGTAGTGCGCACCGATAAAGGTTTTACACTCGTTCCTAACGCAGGTGACCACAAATCTTACTATGTTACCGAAGGTGATAACATTGTTCAAGTAGGTGAAGATGGTAAAGAACCTCAAATGGTGAAAGATTACACCCTTACCAAACAAATGTAAAACAAGATTACACTAAAACAAAGGCTATGCGATACTTTGCATAGCCTTTTTCGTGTCGTTTCAAAAAATATTTTAACAAAACTTTTGCAGTTCACTTTTTTTATCTTACCTTTACCCCCCAATTAAAAAGTTTTTACGCTAACCTACTGATGGATTTAGTACGCCTCTTTGTCAAAAGAATATCATATAACCATTCTCAAAACGACGCTTTTGTGCTGATAATGCACGAATTAGAGTCTGATTTGAAGTTGCCTATCGTCATAGGTACCTTCGAGGCGCAAGCTATTGCTTTAGAGTTAGAGAGAAACATCATTCCACCACGCCCCCTCACACACGACCTCTTCAAAAACTTAGCCGATACCTTCAGTATCCAAGTGCGACGAGTAGTGATTTACAAATTAGAGGAGGGCATTTTTTATTCTAATATGCTCTGTGTGCAAAACGGCAAAGAACGCACTATCGATGCCCGTACCAGCGATGCTATTGCTATCGCATTGCGTTTCAACGCACCTATTTACACCTATAAGGAAATTGTAGAACGCGCTGGCATCTACATCCCTTTGCCTAATGAAGATAGCAAAAAACAACCTGTGAGTCCCTCCTTAGATGATATTACCGATGATGCTACTCGCAACCGTTACTCCAAATATTCGCTTAGCGAACTTAAGAAAATGCTCGGTGAATGTGTGGAAAATGAGGATTACGAAATGGCTGCTCAAGTGAGAGACGAAATTTCAAAACGTGATAATACCTTTTAAAAACAATAATAGATGGAAGAAACAATTATGGAAGTAATCCCCAGTGAAGGATTTACAATGGAAAGCTTTGGACGTGGGGTGTTAGGAATGGTAGTGATTCTCCTCATAGCATTTCTCTTTAGCAGCAACCGCCGTGCTATCAATTGGCGCACTGTAGGTATTGGCTTAAGTATACAACTACTGCTCGCTATAGGTATCCTCAAGGTAGGCTTCATTCAAAAAGCCTTTGATTTCGCTGGTAGTGTGTTCGTGTTGATATTAGATTTCACCAAAGCTGGTAGCCAGTTTCTATTGGGTAACCTGCTTGATACCAATACTTTTGGGTATATATTCGTATTCCAAGTACTACCTACTATTATCTTCTTTTCAGCGCTCACCTCTCTCTTGTTCTACTTAGGAGTTATTCAAATAGTAGTACGCGGAATGGCGTGGGCACTCTCTAAACTTCTCAACATTTCAGGAGCCGAAAGCCTTTCGGTTACAGGTAATATCTTCCTCGGTCAAACCGAAGCTCCTTTGATGATTAAGGCTTACCTCTCTAAAATGACCCGCTCCGAAATCCTCCTCGTGATGATAGGTGGTATGGCTACTGTAGCCGGTGGGGTAATGGCAGCTTATATACAATATCTCGGCGGTGATGACCCCGAAATGCGCTTGCTCTTCGCTCGTCACTTGTTAGCCGCCTCAGTAATGGCTGCTCCTGGAGCTATTGTAGTTTCCAAAATCCTCTGTCCACAAACCGAACAATTCTCTAACGATTCTCACGTATCAATGGAAAATGTAGGCTCTAATGTACTCGATGCTATCGCCAATGGTACTACCGAAGGACTCAAACTTGCTGCCAACGTAGCTGCTATGCTCCTCGTATTCGTTGCGATGATTGCGATGATCAACTATATTCTCCACTGGATGGGCTATATGGGCGACCTAAATGGTTTTATTGCTGCCAATACGCCTTATAAAGAAGGGCTTTCGCTTGAGATGATTCTCGGTACAATTTTCTCCCCTGTGATGTGGCTCATCGGGATTGCCAAAGAAGATGTGATGCTAATGGGACAATTGCTCGGGGTAAAACTCGCTTCTTCAGAGTTTGTAGCCTACACTCAATTAGGTATCCTTAAAGATATGGCGAGTCAGCCTCACTTGATGTACAACAAATCAATAATGATAGCTACCTATATGCTTTGTGGTTTTGCCAATTTTGCCTCTATAGGTATCCAGATAGGCGGTATAGGCGCTTTAGCTCCTAACCAACGCAAAACCCTTTCAGAATTCGGACTCAAAGCAGTACTTGGAGGTTCGTTAGCCTCCCTAATGTCAGCCACCATCGCCGGAATGATAATAGGATAATTAAAAAATAATCAATGTGTCAATTAGTCAATAAGCTAATTGGCACATTTGTTTTTTACAATTTCAATTCTCCAAAACCCCTATCCCCTAAAACCTACCCCCTAACCCCTGAAACCTAAATAAAAAAATGAACACTTGGAACATCATCATCGAGGGCTTTAATAAAGCCGATATTACCAAACACGAAAGTATCTTCAGCCTCGGCAATGGGGCTATGGGAATGCGTGCCAACTTTGAAGAAGATTATACGGGCGATACCCTGCAAGGCAGTTATATTGGTGGGGTCTATTACCCCGATAAAACCCGAGTGGGCTGGTGGAAAAACGGCTATCCCGAGTACTTTGCCAAAGTGCTCAACGCCCCGAGTTGGATAGGGTTACACATCAAAATCAACGGGGAATTATTAGATTTGAATACCTGCCTCGAAGTGAAAAACTTCCGCCGCCAACTCAATATGAAAGAAGGTTGGTATGAGCGTTCATTCACTGCTATACTCCCCAATCAGCAAGAAATACAAGTGAAAGTCTTGCGTTTCCTATCCTTGCGCTACGATGAACTCGGTGCTCTGCGCTACGAAATCACTCCCCTCACTACCGAGGCTACTATAGAAATAGAAAGTTACTTAGATAGTGGTATCAAAAACAGTGATGCCAATTGGGATGAGCGTTTTTGGAATACTTTGGAAATTTCTTCAGAAGATAACTTTGCAACGATACTTGCCGAAACTAAAAAAACAGGGTTTAAAGTGCATACTTTTATGCAAAATCAACTTTTTATAGATAATAAAGCGTTAAATATTTCTCCTAAAGAAAATAAAAAAGAGAATTATATAGGGTTGCAGTATGAAGTAAAAGTGAAGCAAAACCAAACATTTAGAATAGAAAAATACGGTGGCTATAGTAGAAGTAATGATTGCTCAACTTTGTCAAAGTCTATTGCTCTTTTTGACAGCCTTTTGGAAAAACAAAAAGAAGATTGGGCTACTATTTGGGAAACCTCGGATATTGTGATTGAAGGCGACGAAAAAGCTCAACAAGGTATCCGCTTTAATATCTTCCAACTCAACCAAACCTATTCTGGCAAATACGCTCACCTCAATATAGGACCTAAGGGCTTTACGGGCGAAAAGTATGGCGGTAGCACCTATTGGGATACTGAAGCCTATTGCCTGCCTTTCTATATGGCGACCAAAGGTGCTGAAGTAGCTCGCAACCTACTGATGTACCGCTACAATCAGCTGGATAAAGCGATTGAAAACGCCCAAAAACTCGGTTTTACAGGTGGCGCAGCGCTCTATCCTATGGTAACGATGAACGGCGAAGAATGCCATAACGAGTGGGAAATCACCTTTGAAGAAATCCACCGCAATGGGGCAATTGCCTTTGCGATCTACAACTATACCCGCTATACCGGCGATGAGTCCTATATCAAAGACTATGGAATAGAAGTACTCATCGGCATAGCGCGTTTTTGGGCTCAAAGGGTCTCTTTTTCAGCAGAAAAACAAAAATATGTAATCTTAGGCGTGACAGGACCTAATGAGTACGAAAATAATATAAACAACAATTTCTATACAAATTACCTTGCCTCTTGGTGTTTGCGTTATGCTGCCGAGCAGGTAACAACTTTGCAAAAAGAAGATATTACAAAAGAAGAAACGCAACAATGGCTACACATAGCCCAAAATATCTACTTGCCTTACAGCGAAAAGTATGGCGTATACTTACAACAAGACGGTTTCCTTGATAAAGACCTCAAACCGGTGACTGCCATTCCTGCTGAGGAGCGCCCGCTCAACCAACATTGGTCGTGGGATAGAATCCTCCGTTCACCTTACATCAAGCAAGCTGACACGCTGCAAGGTTTCTATTTCTTTGAAGACCATTTTACCAAAGAAGAACTCCAAAAACACTACGAGTTTTACGAACCTTTCACAGTACACGAGTCCTCTTTATCACCTTGTGTACACAGTGTATTAGCTTCTGCCTTAGGGAAGACCGATGAGGCTTATACGCTCTACCTCCGCACCGCCCGCCTCGATTTAGACGACTACAATAAAGAAGTTCACGAAGGCTTACACATCACCTCAATGGCAGGGACTTGGCTCAGCATCGTCGAAGGATTTGCCGGTATGCGTGTAAAGAATGGAAAACTAACATTTACCCCCCGCTTGCCCAAACACTGGAAAAGCCTTTCCTTTAAAGTTATTTTCCAAGGAGAAATCAAAGAGATAAAATTGTAATCATTTTATGTAGGGGCTGTTTAAAAAGTCTTAAAATCGTCTTTGAGGTGCTACACTTTGCCAAAATTTGAAACTTTGGAGGATTGCAAATTAAATAAAAAGTTGTACTTTTGTATCAAAATAAAACCAAATCATTAAAATGAACTTACCAAGATATGAAATCACTTCTGATGAAAATGCTTATATGTATCATTTCATTAGTGAGGGAAATAAAGGGAAAATAGAAAAAGTAGTTATCTATGAGGAAATGGAGATAGAGGGATTTTTCAACTTAGGTTTTGGGGATAGAAATCCTATTACAGGTTATTTAGATGATGAAATAACTACTGATAATGGAGATACAGAAAAAGTATTAGCAACAGTAGTAGCAACTTTATATAGGTTTACAGACCAATTTCCAGATGTATATGTATATGCAAAGGGAAGTACAGATTCTCGCAATAGATTGTACAGAATGAGTATTACAAAATATCTAACTCAAGCACTTGAAGATTTTTTTATTTATGGGATATTACCAAATGGGCAAACAATATCATTTGTGCCTAATTTTGAATATATAGGATTTATAATTCATCGTAAAAACTAAACAACTATGACTAAAAAGGAAAAAAATATTAATAAGAAGAACCTGTGCGATAAATATGGTGTCAAAATTACCATTTCAGAGGTTCTAACAGATGAATATGACTCTAATAAAGTCTATTTCCCAAAAAAACTAGCGGAAGCTAATGCTGTAATGAGAAAAGTTTGTCTTCCTAAGGAATTTTTTGCTGAAAAAGAAACTACAAAAGAAATGCAAATAGCATAAGCTATTGAATATCAATAATCCGCAGTTGTTGTACTTCTTCTTTGAGATGTGCTACATCGGCTTCTAACGAGGCTATTTTCTGGTAGTTAGTAACAGGGTCAAGAAACTCAAACGAGAGGTGCATCTTGCATTCCCAAATCTCTTTGATATCCTCTGCCGCTACCGATAGATGTGGAAAATCCCGATTGTCGGATCTACAATAAAGAGTTCCGTATTTTTCAAGGGTATTAGTAATGCGTTTTACGATAATCCCATCATTTTGTGTTACTACCACGCACACCCTATTACTGCTCAGTGCCAGCCAATCATCTACAAAGCGCCCCACCACATAACTACTATCTTGCAGAGTAGGGTACATCGAGAGTCCTTTCACCTGAAACATCCTATAAGTGCCGTTAGTCATATTTGGCAAGCTGTAAGTAGGTAGTGATTCAATAAAAGTAATATCGTCGTAACCAGTGAGGTAACCCGCTTGTGCACGTATAGGCACTAACGGAATCCGCTCGTTGTCTTTATCATCTACCACCACCACTTTGGGCATCAGCAGTTTGTTGCTTTTAGTTGTTGGTAGTGTTGGTTTTAGCATCTCACCTTTGCCCGTAATCAGCCATTCCAAACTCAGCTGAGGATATTTTTCTACAATCACATTCAGCTTGTCAATCCCTATATTTTTGGAAATACTATTCACATAGCCATTAGAGACCTCTATTGTCTTTTCAAAAGCTGAAATAGAGAGTCCCTCGTGGTCTATAAATTTTTTGATACGTTCTTTTACATTCATAATCAGTGAGAAAGATAAACAAATTTAAAGAAATTCTCTAAAATCACGGCAAAGATAGGAGGAAATTAGCAAATTAGCAAATTTGGAAATTAGTAAATTATGTTGTATTTTTGTCGCCTCAATATTATAACAAACAACTGCAAAGATTCTTTTGTAGAATGTAGTAATAATAACAAAAAGTAGAATTTATTCTTTTTAACCGCTAACAACTAAAATATTATGAGTAACCTACCAAGATATGATATAAGAATAGGTGAAACAAAACGTAGTTATGAGTTTACTAGTATAGGAATAAAAGGTAAAATAGATAAAATGGTTTCTTTCCAAGAAACAAATATAGAAAACCTATATAACTTAGGCTTCGGTGATAAAGATCCCATTACAGGAGAAATAGATGACACGATAGTAACCAATAATGGTGATACAGAAAAAGTTTTATCAACAATAGTCGGTATTGTTTTTGCTTTTACGCAAAAATTCCCAAATGTTTGGGTTTATGCTGAAGGTAGTACCCCTGCAAGAACAAGATTATACCAAATAAACATCGTAAAACATTTTGATGAACTTAAGAGAAACTTTCAATTATTATGTCTTTTAAATGGAGAATGGGAAGAATTTCGTCCTAATATTAATTATGACGCTTTTGTTGTAAGACGAAAAATGAATATCTTATGAGCACAAATAGAAAACAAATACAGAAGAAACCTAAAGTTCAAAAACCTTTAGAAGTAACTCCTTATTATACAATTATAGAAGTAGATCCTACAATTGATAAATATGCTAAAGCACCTTATTTTGCTGAAAAATTGGCACGTGTTAATGAAAAATTAGCTAAAGTAGGATTCTCACCCCTTACTAACCCCTGAAAAATGAAACCTTTCTATTCTAAAATACTCCTCTTTGGTGAGTATGGTATTATTAAAAATTCTAAAGGACTCGCTATCCCTTATAACTTCTATAAAGGGACTCTAAAAATGTTATCCGATGTACAGGATGGTAAAGAAACTACTGCTAAAAAATCAAACGAAGCACTTCACGAATTTGCTTCTTATCTACAAACGATTACCGAAGAAGAAAATCCTATCGTCCGGTTTAATATAGAAAAACTCAACGCCGATATCGCTGCCGGTATGTACTTCGATAGCAGTATTCCGCAAGGCTATGGAGTAGGGAGTAGTGGGGCTTTGGTAGCGGCTATTTACAGTGAATACGCTATCGACCCTATCAGTGCGATGGACAATCTTTCTCGTGAAAAACTACTGCAACTCAAAGCGATTTTCGGGCGTATGGAATCCTTCTTCCACGGCACTTCCTCAGGTTTAGACCCCCTCAATAGCTATCTCAGCTTACCCATACTCATCAATTCACACGACCATATCGAGCCTACTGGCATTCCCTCCCAAATTCCTAATGGCAAAGGCGCTGTTTTTTTGCTCGATAGTGGTGTGATAGGCGAAACTGCCCCTATGGTGCGTATCTTTATGGAGAATATGAAGAATGAAGCCTTCCAAAAAATGCTGAAAGAAGAGTTTATCAAATATACCGATGCTTGTATCGACGATTTTCTCAAAGGGCGCTTCAAATCGCTTTTTGCCAATATCAAAAGCCTATCGGGGGTTGTACTCAATCACTTCAAACCGATGATTCCTAAAGAGTTCCACACTCTTTGGAAACAAGGTATCGATACGGGTGATTATTTCCTAAAACTCTGCGGATCGGGAGGCGGAGGTTATATCTTAGGATTTACTGAAGACTTAGAGAAAGCCAAACGCGCTCTCGGTAACCATAAATTAGAAGTAGTATATCAATTTTAATAATGAGCGATACAATCAAACACGAGTGCGGGATTGCTCTAATCCGCCTGCTCAAACCTCTTGATTTTTATAAAGAAAAATACGGTACAGCCTTCTACGGCATCAACAAAATGTACCTGATGCTCGAAAAACAACACAACCGCGGACAAGATGGAGCAGGACTTGCGAGTATCAAACTCGATATGCAACCTGGTGAACGCTACATCAGTAGGATACGCTCCAACGAGGCGCAACCCGTGCAAGACATCTTCACTCGCATCAACCAGCGCATCAACGAGGGGTTCAAAGCTAATCCTTCTTTGAGAGACGATGTAACCCTCCAAAAACGAGAACTCCCTTACATAGGCGAAGTGATTATGGGACACGTGCGCTATGGCACTTTTGGCAAAAATAGCATCGAGAATGTGCACCCTTTCTTGCGTGAAAACAATTGGATGTACCGCAATCTCATTATGGCGGGCAACTTCAATATGACCAACGTAAACGAGCTCTTCCAAAACCTCGTACGCCTCGGGCAACACCCTAAAGACAAAACCGATACTGTGATTGTAATGGAAGGTATTGGTCATTTTTTAGACGATGAAGTAGAAGAACTCTATCGCAAACTCAAAGAAGAAGGTTATACCAAACAAGAAGCCTCTCCTTTCATCGCCGAACGACTAAACATAGAGCGCATCCTCAAACGAGCTGCCAAATATTGGGATGGTGGTTATGCAATGGAAGGAATGATTGGCAACGGAGATGCTTTTGTGCTTCGCGATCCCGCAGGTATACGTCCTGCTTTCTACTATCAAGATGAAGAAGTGGTGGTAGTAGCCTCCGAACGCCCTGCTATACAAACCGTTTTCAATGTAAAATACGAGAATATACGCGAACTCCCCCCTGGTAATGCGATTATCATTAAAAAAAGTGGAGAGACAGCTATCAAGGAAATTCTCACCCCCAAGGTACGCAAAGCCTGTTCGTTTGAACGTATTTACTTTTCTCGTGGCAGCGACCGCGATATCTACCGCGAACGCAAAATGTTAGGCAAATTGCTCTTCCCTCGTGTCGCTCAAGCTATAGATCACAATCTAAAAGATACGGTTTTTGCTTATATCCCTAACACTGCCGAAACTTCTTACTTAGGACTTATAGAAGAAGCAGAACAATACCTCAATGGGCAGAAAGCCACACAGTTGGCAGTAGGCGAAAAATCGGAAATTCCTACAATTCTCTCTCAAAAAGTACGCACCGAAAAGGTGGCTATCAAAGATGTGAAACTGCGCACTTTTATCACCGAAGACAGCAGTCGCGACGACCTCGTGGCACACGTATACGATATTACCTATGGCTCAGTACAAAAAGGCGATAATTTGGTGATTATAGACGATAGTATCGTGCGCGGAACAACCCTCAAGAAGAGTATTTTGAGTATATTAGGACGTTTAGAGCCCAAGAAGATAATAATAGTGTCTTCAGCACCTCAAATCCGCTATCCCGATTGTTATGGTATTGATATGGCGCGTTTAGAAGATTTGGTAGCTTTTCAAGCAGCATTAGAATTGCACCAAGAGCGCGGTACGTATCACATTATAAAAGAAGTATATGAAAAGTGTCTTACTCAAGTAGCACTAAGTGATGACAAAGTAGTGAATTACGTAAAAGAAGTGTATGCCCCTTTCACCGATGAAGAAATTTCCGATAAAATAAGAGATTTGCTCTTGCCAAAGGATTTCGCTTCAGAAGTGGAAGTGATATTCCAAACGGTAGATAATTTGCATAAAGCCTGCCCCGAAAACCTCGGCGATTGGTATTTCACTGGTGATTATCCCACCGATGGCGGTAACCGCGTTGTAAATCGCGCCTTTATCAATTTCTACGAAGGCAATAAAGAACGCGCTTATTGACTCTAAAATCAGTCCTTGTTTAATTATTTTTTGTAGTTTCAGAAAAAAAAACACTTACTTTTGCGGAGTAAAACAATAAAACAACTTTAATTATGACTACAGAACTCATACAATTATACGATACCGTAAGTGAAAAAATAGGAAAAGAAGGAGCTACAGCCTTAGCTAATTACATTACTAAATTCACTAATGAACGCTTGAATAAGAAATTTGATAATTTAGTAAGTAAAACAGAATTTCAACAAGAAGTAGCTGAAATAAGAATGGATATAGCCGATGTAAGAGCAGAGGTTAAGAATGTTCGTTCAGAACTCAAACAAGATATAGCGGAATTACGATCAGAATTCAAACAAGATATAGCTAAATTACGTACTGAAATAGCTAATGTGCGTTCAGAGCTTAAACAAAATATTGCGGAAGTACGTACTGAAATAGTTAATATGCGTTCGGAACTTATGAAATACATACTGAAATAGCTAATGTTTGTTCAGAACTTAAACAAGATATTGCTGAAATACGTAATGATATGACAATATTAAGAACCAACTTGCAAAATGAACTTAAAGAAGGCTTTTCAAAGATGAATCGTATCTTTATTCAATGGTTCATAGGTTTCTTTACCTCATTGGTAATTCTTATTTTAACGTTATACTTCAATAGATAAAAAAAGCTTATTTCATAAAAAACCTCCCCTTGTAATTTTTGTTGCAAGGGGAGGTTTTTTTATTTACTCTTTTATAGGGACTACAAAAATATATTCAGAAGATTTAACGTATGCTTTGTTACCTAAACCATTTTTTTGGATAAAAAGTATTTTTCCTGTAGCTTCAGTTTTACCATCTAATTCAGGATAACCTTTACTTTCAAATTTCACAGTTATAACATCGCCTATTTTTACAGTGTTTTCTAATAAATAAAAGACTATGTGATTAGTTCTTAATTTGCTAGGTTCTGGAGCTAACCACAAACGACCTTTGTAAAATGCAGAGTATTTAGAGACAAAAAAAGGTTCTCCATTTTTGTAAATTCCTTCTGACTTACTAGGCGAGGAAGTACTTAATAGTTCTATATTAAGTGTAGCTTCTACCCCTCCAGAGGAAACAGTTAGGGTGGTAGTGCCTTTTTTAATTCCCTTCAATTGGATTTTGCTATCTTGTATAGTAACACTTACAATTCCTTCAGGGAAGGTCTTGAGTTGGTATTTACCAGTACCACCTTCAACTGTTACTTCAGCAGTTAAAACTTCTAAAAAGATAATTTCAGTAGCTCCTAATATAATAGGGAGTGTGTTTACTGTTACCACTAAGGTAGCGTTTTTAGTGCCAGAAGTAAAAGTAAGGGTAGCAGTACCTGCTTTCTGTCCTTGTAAGAGTACTTTTCCATTTTGAACTGTAACACTTACAACATCTTGAGGCAAGGCTGTTACTTGATAAGTGCCATTACCCCCTTGAATTGTTACTTCAGTAGCTGTACCTGATTGCATTGTTAATTGAGTAGTTCCGAGTACTACATTTGGAATCTCTACAGGAGGTGTAGGAGGAGGTGCAGGAGTTTCGTTCTTGTCCTTACTACAAGCTGACAAAACTAGGATACTAAGGCATAAAAAACCTAATTTGAGTACAGAATTCATATTATGAAAATTTAAAATGATATTCTTTTAAGTATTTTTTTTGCAGGAAAATAAAATAGATTCTATTTTCTATTCTCCCAAAACGATAAGATAGTAATAGTGTCCTTTTCAATTAAATAGAGAAAGGCAAAAGGTTGAATTATTGTATCATTTCCCAGAGTTTGTCTTTGAGTTGCTGGATGCCTTTGCCTGCTACCGATGAGATGAACAAGAAAGGTGTATCACCTAATCCTGCGGTTACTTCTTGACGAATGGCTTCGGTGAGTTCGTCGTCGAGCATATCTGCTTTTGAAATGGCTATGAGGCGGTCTTTATCTAATAGTTCAGGGTTGTATTCTTTGAGTTCGTTGAGCAAGATATGGTATTCTTCTATGATATCCTTGCTGTCGGCAGGAATGAGGAATAGCAATACCGAGTTGCGCTC
>ERZ773010.989-NODE-989-length-18483-cov-101.740124_pt1 | contig 18483 bp, 11 predicted proteins | sample MGYA00580842_ERZ773010 | MGnify/ENA primary metagenome ERZ773010 (study PRJEB29015, sample SAMEA2737982) | human oral metagenome | biome: human oral; feature: human-associated habitat; material: dental | place: China | collected 2107 ...
GGCGGTTATCAATCGCGGTGACCGTGGCCTTGGCTTCGCCGGTGGCCTTGGACTGCTGCTCTGCCGGCTTGTTGTCGTTGTTAGGTTTATTATTGTCGGGTTTGTTGTTCCCTTGGTTGTTTTGATTGGCTTGGTTTGCCTGATTGTTGCCGTTATTGGCCTGGTCCGCTGGCTTGTTGTCAGGCTTATTGCCGTTGTCGGGCTTGTTACCATCCTGGTTGTTATTGCCGTTATTGGCGTTGTTATCCTGGTTGCCCTGGTTATTGCCATTATTGGCATTATTACCATTATCAGCCTTGTTGTCATCTTGCTTGGGCTGGGTGGGCTTTTCCGTGGGGCCTTCGGCACCACATGGTTGGGTTGCATCCCCGGACTCATTGACCCAAATGTCAACGCTGGTAGAAACCTGCGGGCCATTATCGTCACCACCCAAAACCGTGATGACATGCTTACCTTCCTGGAATTTATCGGTGAATTCTGCAGGAAGCACCACCTTAATGGTGAAGTTACCATCCTCATCAAGAACCGAACCAGGAGCAATCAACGTAGTCGGGGTGTCGCCACCTTGGTATGCAAAATCATCGCCGGCACTTTGATCCTTCGGCCAATCAGCCTTATTGCTGTCCAGCTTCACTGCCAGGAAGGTGTCCTCTAGCTGTTCGCCGGTGTCACGGTGAACGCGCTTGGCAAACCCGGTACCACTGATTTCGACAACATCACCGGGCTTGTAGGTGCTTTGGTTCGCCGAAATGGCACCCTGGCCTCGTTCTTTCCGCTGTTCATGAGCAATGCACTGGGTTGCGGTATTATCTTCCGCAGCAGCATGCGGTATGACTGTCAAACCACCGGCAACTAACGCCAGCGAGGTCAACCCAGCGATAGCACGCTGGGTAGCAGTTCTTGCATTTGCGGTCTTGTTCATATCATGTACTTCCTCTGCCACCATATCCAGCAGAAATAATGCCGGAGATACTGACAGCTTGGTTGAATCGGTAAGAAAAGCACGGAGGAAACTCATGTGATCTCCGAAAGAACTACCACATGTTTATTACCTCATCGGCTTGCCGTTCTGAGCGTAAACAAGTTAGGCGCAATTATCAATAGTAAGGCATGCCTTAAACCTAATAAAATACCTGGTAACAAACTTGCTAATTATAGTAAGACATATCTTTGGCACTATTTTTATGGATAGCATTCACCATGGTTAATCACAAAAAAGCATCACACGTTTCGATGACGATAAAAGGTTAGCTTTCCCTTAATGGGACCCGTCATGGGGGTGAAAAATTTTTCCAAATTACCCCCATAATTCTATTCATCCCCCATTGGCAATCTTATATCGCGGAAGCTGCCTCCCCACTACCCCTAGACGACAGAAGCAGACAAAACCCACAAATAATACAACTATTGGTTACCCTACATCGAATCAGGCAATGATCTTAAATCTGCAAAATACCAATTATTACCAAAGTGTTGAACTAAAAATCTATCTTCTACCGGAAGAATGATGCCAAAGTTCATCGTAACGATCGGCGATCTTCTACCCCCAACTATTGTATTATTTTCGCATTCCCGAACGATGCCTGACTGCCTTCGTGTTGTGCACCGTCATTATTTCGTCACAGACGAAAAAATACAGCGACTTTTGTAACGCCGCTGTACGTTATTGAGTGATGTGATTATCGGCTCAGGTGTCGAAGTTGTTGTGGAATCCAGTTAGCTGGGATGACGTTGTATTTTGCCATGACGCCGAGGGCACCGGCGAATAGCGCAGTTAACCCAAGCACTGCAAAAATGCTGCCGACAATGCCTCGAACGCTACTCAGCTGGGAGAACTGGGTAGATGGAGTAATCTTGGGGTCTTTGGGATCCTGGGGACCTTGGTTCTTGCCGTCCTGGTCTTTGCCTGGCTGGTCGGCAGGTTTGCCGCTTTGGTCCTTACCAGCTTGGTCCTTACCAGCTTGGTCCTTGTCCGCCTGGTCGGCGGGTTTGTTCTGACCGGAAGGTTTGGTACCTTGATCTTTCCCACCCTGGTCAGCGGGCTTGGTGCCCTGGTCCTTGCTGGTTTGGTCTTTGCCAGCCTGATCGGCGGGTTTGGTGCCCTGATCTTTGCCGGACTGGTCCTTGCCAGCCTGGTCGGCAGGCTTACCGCCTTGATCCTTGCCTTTACCGTCCTGATCTTTTCCGCCTTGATCGGCGGGTTTGGTGCCCTGGTCCTTATTATCCTGGTCAGCGGGTTTGCCGTCCTGACCGGCAGGCTTTTCTACACCAGCTTGCTCATTATTACCGGGCTTGCCGTCTTGGTCCTTATTGTCCTGGCCAGCGGACTTACCATCCTGGACTTTGTCGGACTGATTCTTATCTCCCTGATCGGCAATCTTATCACCTGACTGATCTTTACCAGCCTGATCATCGTTGCCAGGCTTGTCTTGATTCTTGTCATCTTGGCCAGCAGGATTCTGGTCCTTGCCATCCTGATCTTTATAGTCCTGACCGGCAGGCTTATCTTGACCAGCAGGCTTACCAGCCTGGTCCTGGCTGCCTTGGTCCTTACCGGTTTGATCTTTACCGGACTGATCTTTTCCACCTTGATCGGCGGGTTTGGTGCCCTGGTCCTTATTATCCTGGTCAGCGGGTTTGCCATCCTGACCAGCAGGCTTTTCCACACCAGCTTGCTCATTGTTACCGGGCTGATCCTTACCATCCTGGTCTTTATCGCCTTGATCGGCAGACTTATCATCCTGGTTTTCATTACCAGGTTGTTCCGCATTTCCCTGATTACTATCGTCAGAAGCAGGGGCGTCTTCCGGCTCAGGTTTATCTCCATTTGGATTTTCTGGACCACAGGCGCCAGCTGCTTTGCCTGACTCATTCGCCCGGAAAACAACACCTTTTACTTCAACAGGACGTTCATCATCATTAAGCTGAACAGCGATGGCATTCTCGCCTGGTTTGAATCCTTCTTCAAATACTGAAGGCAAAACTACTCTGACAGTAACCTCACCATTTTCAATTTTTGATGTTGGAATTTTAAGAGCTACAGCGTCGTCAAGAAGCTCTAAACCATCACCCTTGCTTTGATCCTCTGGCCATAATGCCCCATCCAGCGTCAAACGCAAGTTCTGCTTAGCCGTAAGATCGTCAAGACCAGTAATTTTAACTTCTACAACATCGCCAGCCTTGTAAATGTCCCGATCCAGCGTTACTTCCTTTGAAGATTTCTTTCCAAAACTTGGCGCAACCATCCCGGAACGACAAACAGCCTTCCCTGTTTCCTCCGCAGCATTCGCAACCGAAGGCACAACCAGACCACCAGAAACAAGGGCCAAAGACATCAACCCAGCAATAGCGCGCTGAGCCGCACCCCCAGCAATCACATTCCTACTCATTTTTATATACTTTCCCTACGGCTTAGGTTAATCGCCATAGATTGACAATAAGGGTGAACAAACAAAAGAGCTAAGGCCCAGCTAATAGTATCAATCAATATGAGACTAGCTTTCCGTTAGCTTATGCCTACAGACTTAAGCATTCATTGCGGCGAAACGCAACAGAAAACTCCAATTCAAAACTAATAAAACCCCTGGTAGCAGACTTGAAAGTCAATAAAATTCCACCCATTCAGCTATTGACTACACATATAAGCAGTGACCAAAAGTATAAGATAATCCGATATCCATACTGTCCAAATATAAATTATCCCTAAGAGCAAGGGGTAAAAATATCAGCAAAATATTTTTCAAAGCACCCCCGAAACTCACTAATTCGATCAAAATTATGACCCTTTTAGTTAACACAACACTCATCAACCGCCCCTATTTTAGGGCCATACTATCCTGCTTATCTATCCCCGTAATCCAAAACATGAAACGTGCCGAATAGCTCATCAAACAGCAAAGATTACCACGTCAACCGCTATTCTGAATAAGATTACTGCGCGACAAACCCCAGCTATACCCCGCCAAGACTTCTCTCTAAAGATGTATCCATCAATGCATATTGATACACAATGATTACCCCCACTCCCTACCGATGCTTTACGACGTTACGTCTCAGCGAGGAACCGTAACAAAAAGGTGTAGCGATGCGGTTAAACATCGCTACACCTTGACTTCAGTTACCAAATGACGCTCATGAATTCATTTGGATTTCTGATTCCCTACCGGAATTGCGGCGGGAGCCATTCCTTCGGGATCATGTTGGCGTGTGCCATAGCAGCAACTGCACCAGCAATGATGCCGGTCAGGCCAAGTACGGAGAAGATCGCAATGAGGATAGTCCGGTACTTGCCCAGCTTGCTGCTGAGATCACCACTGCCGGCCGGAGGATTCGGCTTCGTGGTATCCGTAGGCTTCGGCTTCTCGGTTGGCTTCTGGGTGGTGCTGGACTCAGAGGTGGCAGGCGGCAGAGGAGGAGTCGGTGCATTGTACTTGAAGGTGTAAACTTCATCGACAAGATCCTGCGCACCGATATCCTTATCAGCTTTGTTCACCACAGCCACAGCACCATTGGGGGCAACACTCAGATGTACAGGCGTATCACCAACAGACAGGTTGGCTACAACCTTATTGGTTGCTGGGTCAATCGCAGAGACAGTACCACCGCTCTGGTTCACTACATAGATCCGCTTATCCTTAGCGTTGTACCGCACATCTGTAGCAGCAGCACCGGTCGGGATGGTCGCAATGATCTTCTCATCCTTGGTACTGATTACAGCCACTTCACTGGCTCCAGTGCCAACGAAAATGTTCTTGCTTGCCGGATCATATGCAGCGCCAACAACACCCTCAGCGCCTTTGACTGCATAGCGGTCAACTTTCTTGCCTTCAGAAAGCTTAACCTTTGCCACCTGCGGATCAGGGGAACCACCCGAAGTTGCAATCAACTGATTAGTTTGTTCATCGTAGGACAAACTTGCTACTTGATCGAAACCATCCAGTTCAATGGTACCGATTGGTTTTTCTTGATTGATGTCCAGGACGGTAATCTTACCCTCAGCAGCACCAACATAGGCAAGATTGTTCTTATTGTCGATGACAATACTCTTTGCCTCAGGGATGATCTGCTTTGAGAAAGTCTTGACATGGGTCAAATCACTCTGCCGATAGACCGAAATGGTGCCATCATTAGAATTGGTAACCCAAACTTGCCCCTTATTATCTACGGCAATGCCATCAGCGGCATAATCCTCTTCGATATCATTCTTGGCAAGAACATCCAAGGTCTTGGCATCCAGCTTATAGATCGTATTCCCCGCAGTAGAATTGCGGGTAACGAAAAGTTCCTTGGAGCTTGGATCAAACGCGGATTCAGTTAGGCCAGCAAGCAACGTACGCTTAGCCCCGGTGTACTGATCCACATTGATGTTCTCAGTACTGGAGGTAACTGTGGCATCAAGCATTACCTCATACTCTTTACTATCTGCTGCTTTCAGATAAGTGAAATAGATATGCTCACCGGTCTTAGCATCAGCAGGGATTTGAACACCCTTGATAGTAACATTTCCGCTGGCGTCGGCAATGGCATTGATAGATTGGTCTTTCCGTAACCAGTTAACATGCTCAGTACCAACCGAAACGATCTTATCTCCGTCACCTAAACCAGTGGCTTGGAACTCCACCTCTGATCCAGCTGCAGTACCACCAGTGATGAATCCGTTAGCATCACCCGTTGGCAAAGCAGTATTTAGTTGTGGTGCATTTGCGAGTGCGACAGCAGCGGCACCTTCAGGCAAAGCTGCATCCTCTGCGGCAGCTTCAGGGGCAGCGGCTTCTGCCGGGGCGGCCTCTTCAGCTGCTGCGTCGTTGTTGGGTTCTGCTGCAGCAACTACTGGTTCAGCAGGTTCATCTTGCGCACCAGCATAGGGCATGACGGTCAGCCCACCGGCAACAAGTGCCAGGGAGGTCAACCCGGCGATTGCTCGCTGGCTTGCAGTCTTGGGAAGTAAGTTCTTCTTCATATCACTTTCCTCGCTGTTCGATGTGACGTATCAAGCCGGGGGAGGAACCAAATAACAATCTCATGAGAGATTTTTGTTTTCAGCCCCCGTGGTGGCTTGTCATCACCGACCATAAACAGGCTTCTTCACAGAGCGCAATAGCCTTTGGAAATCATCACCACGCGCCAAATTCTCAGAAACCGCAGGTAGCAGACATGCCAAGCGTAAATACTCATCAGTAGTATTCTTTCTACTTACATGTGTTTGACATGGTAAACACCTGAAAAACAACACTACGCAATTACATAAATAGAGTCTCAGCTAATTTTAAGAAAAATGCTGGAAAATTGCTGGAAAAAATCTTGAAATTACCCCCGTTTTCCTGTCAAAAACCCGACAGTTAACCAAACTCCATGTTTGATACTGCTGTAAATTGCCCCCATAAATGGGGGCATCGTAAGAATTTTCCTGCGAAATTGCCAAAATGCCGGCAACTGCCCTTAATTTTATGGGCTAAAAAGTTCAAATTCAAATCCGTGCTATTACCCCCATAAATCAGGGCGACAAACCTACTAAGTCCACTTCTTATTAGGACCACCTAAGATTTGATTGTTTGCCCTATGTAGGGGCATGATTACTTAGGTATCCAACCTTTCGACAAGTCCCGTGCCCCCAAAAGCTGCATGTCAGCTCGTCTTTATCTTGACAACACACAACATGACCAATCGACATATCACCATGAAAAACCCACCCCAGCACATTATCATCACCGGTGCTACTGGCGGAATTGGCGCTGCCTGCACTAAACTGTTTCGGTCGCACGACCACGTAGTAAGCACATGGGATATACCCGAAGTAGATGTCACCGATATCCACCAGGTCACAGAACGGTTCCGACAGGACGTCGACAAGCATGGACCAGTAGCTGCATTGGTACATTGCGCTGGTGTCATGGAACCAGACTCTGCTACTAATCCGCAAAACACCAGGAATATGACCATCAATTATGGGGGTGTGGTGAACGTATGTTCTGTCGTCGCAAAGCACATGCAGGAGCAACGAGCTGGGGCGATTGTCGTTGTGTCGTCGAACGCCGCCACGACACCTCGCGTCGGCATGGCTAGTTATGGGGCGTCCAAGGCGGCAGTAACGGCATGGGTGCGCACACTGGCGTTGGAATCTGCGCAGTTCAGGGTGCGATGCAATGTAGTCTCGCCAGGATCGACGGATACCCCCATGTTGCGGGGAATGTGGCAACCAGACACGGACCAGTCAGAGCAGGTCATTGCCGGCACGCCGCAGGAATACCGGTTAGGAATCCCGCTGCAGAAACTCGCCCAACCTGCGGATATTGCGGAAGCCTGCGCGTTTCTGATCTCCCCAGCGTCCGGGCACATCACCATGCACGACCTGCGGGTTGATGGCGGCGCCACCCTCGACTCATAACTCACTCACCATTCAAGGAACACAATGGCTATTCCCCAACTCTCCCCCTACGAGATTCCCCCGCTGCCCACAAACCAGGCCGCACACTGGCAGCTCGACCCCAAGCGTGCAGCATTATTAGTCCACGACATGCAGGAATACTTCATTACCGCATATGATCGTAATGCGAATCCCATGAGCACGGTTTTATCGAATATTCAATCGATTATTTCATTCGCTGACTCGCACGGCATGCCAGTGTTTTTCTCCGCGCAACCGCCAGCACAGCACTGGTCACGTCGAGGCCTGCTTAACGACGTTTGGGGCACCGGCATCGTCACGGATGCCCAGGCAGCCATTATCCCAGAGCTAGAGCCCGCAGCCGCACATCACCAGGTGATTACCAAATGGCGATATTCTGCATTCGAACGAACAGACCTGGAACAGGCACTGGCATTCACCCGACGTAACCAGCTTATTATCACCGGAGTGTATGGTCATATGGGATGTCAAGTAACCGCGGTGGATGCCTTCATGAAAGATATTCAGCCCTTCATGGTCGGCGACGCCATTGCGGATTTCTCGGCCACGGAACACGCCGAAGCCATGTCGTGGGTGGCCAAACGCAGCGGCATGGTCATAAGCACCGCGGAGGTACTCAGTGCATAGTTTTATCTTCACCGAATCCGGTTTAACCCTGACCGCGTGTGGGGTGGCCCAAGAGTTTAACCGAATTTCTGATGCGAACGAGTATTTGCATGATGGGCTTTCGTTGATAGTGGGGGCGTTACCATTTCATCGCACCGATGCACCCCGACTATTTGCCCCACGGGAATACAAATTCTCGTCAGAACCAGTAGCACTGGAATCACCTAACGCGCTGCCCGTGGTTGCAAGCGTGGATTTCCTCCCGCCGCTGTCTGTGCACCAGCAACGCATTGAGCAGTGCATCGCCGAAATTCAGGCCGGCACCCTGGACAAACTAGTGCTTTCCAGGGCAGAGCGGTTTCATTTCACCGATCCGGTGAACCCCGAGGCCGTGCTGGCCGGCTACATGGCGAGCGCCGGCACGGGTTTCGGATACCTGGTAGAGCTGGCGGGCGGCGAATTCTTTATCGGTCCCAGCCCCGAGGTGTTGATAAAGAAGCAAGGCCGGGAAATCTCATCATTTCCGCTGGCAGGGACCGCTATGCGTAGCACAGACCCGGAGTTAGATCGCGCAATCGCCGCCAATTTGCAGGCCTCGGAAAAAGACCTACACGAGCATTCGTTTGTGACCGCGGGCATCAGGGAAGCGCTCGCCCCCTTGTGTACGCAACTGGAGATCCCAGAGATTCCGCTGGTGATGCACACCGCCCACACCTGGCATTTGGGCACCCCGATCAGGGGTATTTTGCGGTCGGATGTAGACATGTCGGCCCTGGACTTGGCGCAGCTCCTCCACCCCACGGCCGCGGTCAATGGGCACCCGGCGCAGATTGCTGCGGAGCTTTTGGCTAAGCAGGAACCGGATCGTGGGTTCTATTCCGGCGCGGTGGGGTGGGCCAATGGCCGGGGCGATGGCGAATGGCGGGTGGGGATCCGCAGCGCGCTCATCAGCGGAGATACCGTGACCGCCTATGCCGGCGGCGGGATTGTCGCGGACTCCGTGGCGGCGGACGAGCTGCGGGAAACTCACACGAAGTTGGGCCCAATCCGGTCCGCACTGGGCATATTGTAGGGCCGATTGGTGGCGATCACAGAAAGACAATGAGGGATAGCAATGGGAGTGACCAAATGAGTTTGTATCCGGCCGATTTTGTGGAGTTATACCGGCGGGAAGGATTGTGGTTAGACGAGACGTTTGCCACATTTTTTACCGATGCGGCGAACCGGTTTTCCGACGCCGAGGCGGTGGTAGGACCAGACCACGCCGGTGTTGAGCATCGCCTGACCTACCGTGAGCTGGCAGATTATAGCGCGCAGGCCGCCGGGGTCCTGGCCGCACATGGTGTTGACCAGGGGGATTTCGTGGTGGTGCAGCTGCCCAACATTGTGGAATACGTGGTGGCGATCGGGGCGGTGTTCCGCCTGGGGGCGCGTCCGGTGTTCGCGCTCCCCGCGCACCGGCAGGCAGAGCTCACCCATTTTGTGAACCAGTCGGGGGCGAAAGCGCTCATAACGACCGGCGTGTGGAATGGGTTCGACCATCGGGAATTGGCCCGGGAGCTGAATATCACCACGCTGGTGGTCGCGGAGGATCCGCAAGAATTTTCGAGGTTCACATTCGCAGATTGGGCCGAGGCAAAGCCGGTACTGAAGGCGCAGGTTAATCCCCTCGATATTGCGTTCTTACAGGTGTCGGGCGGCACGACGGGAATACCAAAGCTCATCCCCCGCAGTCACGCGGACTACCTGTATTCGGTGCGGGAGTCCGCACGAATTTGCGAACTTACCCCGGAGACCAGATTCCTGGTGGTATTGCCGGTCTCCCATAACTTCACCATGAGCTCCCCGGGGATTCTCGGGGTGTTGTGGTCGGGCGGCACGATCGTGCTGTGCCCGGAGCCCACGCCGTCGACAAGCTTTACGCTGGTGGCACGGGAACGGATCACGTTGTGCGCGCTGGTTCCACCGCTGGCGTTGGCGTGGCTGGCCATGGCGCCGGTGCTGCACCCCGACCTGAGCAGTCTCAAGGTGTTGCAGGTGGGTGGGGCGAAGTTCACCCCGGAGGCGGCGAAACGCATCACACCGGAGCTCGGCTGTCGGCTGCAACAGGTGTTTGGCATGGCGGAGGGACTGGTGAATTACACCCGGCCGGACGACAGCGAAGAGCTGGTCATTGGCACGCAGGGCCGACCCATGTCGCCGTTTGACGAGGTACGGGTGGTTGACGATGCGGGCAATGATGTGCCACCTGGTGAGCGCGGCCGGTTGCTCACCCGCGGCCCATACACGATTCGTGGCTATTGGGGCGGGGTGGACAAGGAGTCCTTTACCGAGGACGGGTTTTACGCCAGCGGTGACCTGGTGCGACAGCTACCGTCGGGGCACCTCATCGTCGAGGGTCGGGACAAAGACCAAATCAACCGGGGCGGGGAGAAAATCTCCGCCGAAGAGATCGAGGACCACCTGATTTCCCACGATTTGGTGCATGATGCGGCAATCATTGCGGTGCCGGACCGGCTACAGGGGGAGCGTTCGTATGCGTTTGTAGTACTCACCGATGGCGCACGGTTGGACGCCACGATTTTGCGTGACTACCTGCGAAAACGTGGGGTTGCCGACTATAAGATCCCGGATTATTTCGAATTTGCCGAGAGCTTCCCAACGACCGGGGTGGGGAAAACCAATCGCCGGGAATTGCGTCGTATCGTGCAGGAATATGTTTCGGCGAAAACCCAACAGCAAGAAGAATCAACGAATTAATGTAAAGGCGGCATCATGACCGAAACAAAAATCATCACAGACGTGGCGGAATCCCTGGGGGTAGCGCCGGATACGCTCACCCCGGACACCAACCTGGCGGACGCCGGGCTGGATTCGCTACGGCTCATCATGCTGGTGGAAAAATGGCGTGCGGAGGGCGTGACTGTGGATTTTCAAGACATACTCACCCGGGCGACGCTAGCAGAATGGTTCGAACTGTTTCAAAGCTAATATGCCTATTTTTTACACCGATGACCGGCTCATTGAGCTAATATCGCAAAGCAATGATCCATCGAATACGTGGTCGACTATTTGGGAAACCATCACCCGCGAGGGCACACCGTTAGTGGACGAAGATTCCCTGCGGATGACGTTCCTGTTTGATGCGGCAGCCGTATCAGATATGGACGTGGAGTCGGTGCATGTTTGGATTAATCGGCTCACGGACAAGGAACGGGTGACGCAGGGGTTTATGAAGAACATCCCTGGCACCACGGTGTGGGCGCGAACGGTAGAGGTGCCGCCCAGTCTGCGGGCCGCGTATTGTTTTCGGATGAATGCCGGCGAGCACCGCCCGCCGGGACATAATAGGTATCCGCATCGACGCGACCCCCATGCCCGTAACGGGCATCTGGTGATAGATGGTGACTATGGATTATCCCTGTTGCAGGGCCCGGACGTGGTGGAGGTGCCGGAATCTTCGGCCTGGCAACACGTAGATTTAGCCCATCCAAGCCGGTCGATCACGAGTTCGATTTCTGGGCTGCCCACATACCTGTATTTACCAATCATCCCGCACAAGGATCTGCCCTTGGTGGTCCTGATTGATGCGGATGTGTGGTTCCAACGGTTGAAGCTGGACCAGGTGTTGGACTATCTCATTACACAGGGACACATGCCCGCGTGTGCCGTACTCGGCATCGGTTTTACTGATCCCGCAAAGCGACGCCGACTGTTGGGTGCCAACGATGAGCTGACCGCTTTACTTACCGGTCCCGCCGTGGAATACGCACAGCGGCGAGCACAATCGGCGGGCCATACCATAGCGCACGATACCGTCATTATTGCTGGTCAAAGCCTTGGCGGACTGACCTCCCTGTGGGCGGCATTGCGCCACCCGGACCGAATCCGGTCCGTGATCGCCAGCTCCCCATCGCTGTGGTGGCGCCCGGAGGATGGGTGCACACCGGCCGACCTCGCCACTATTAATGTGCCGTGGCTGGTAGAGCAGATATTGACCGAAGCCCCCAATCATTCCGCGCATTCCGCTTCCGACACCTGCGATATGCTTCCGCCCGCCTATTTGGATGTGGGGATCCGGGAGGGAATGTCGGTTGCGCACATGCACGGCCTGCATTTCGCCATGACCAGCCGCAATTGGGAACATAGGTTCGAGGTATGGGATGGGGGTCACGACTTTGCCTGGTGGCGAGAGGCACTGCCGCACCGGTTGAGTCAAGCCTTACGCACCTTGCCGCCGGCCACGGTAAATTACCAATAATCATAAGGATAACTAATCATAATGTCCCCGCTGTCCCCCGCTTTCACGCTCAGTCCTGGCCAACGCGCCATTTGGTTCGCCCAGCAAACCAATCCGGCCAGCACGGAATACCAGTGCGCGGAGCTACTCACCTTCGACACCACGGTGGATGTGGAGGTATTGTCGCAGGTCATTGCCGATTGTTTGGAAACGCTGCCGGTGTTTCAGGCGCATTATGCAGGTCCGGCCGAGGCAACGGCGTGGCCGCACCGCATCACGGTGGAGCGCTGTGGCACGGTTGCGGGTGATGTGCAGCAGTGGGCGGCGCAGCGCATCACCGAGGTGGCGGATCCGGCGCTTCGGGGCGACACGTTGACGAAGCATTGGCTGGCGACCCTGCCGGATGGCACGGTGGTGTGGCTGGCCCGGTTTCATCACATCACCGGGGATGGTTTTGCCATCAATGCCTTGTTGTCGTGGTTGGGTGAGGCCTACACTGCGCACGTGGCGGGCAAACCCTTGCCCGAAAACCATCTGACCTGTGATTATTCGACCATTTCGGATGTGGAGCCCACACAGGAGGTGGCGGATTATTGGGCTCACGCGGGGGTGTCCGCACCGGAGTCGATCATGTCCGCCCAGCCTGCGGATGACGAAATGGTGCTGGCCAGCACGGTCATATCCACGGCGGAACGGGCAAAGTTGCGCGCCATCCACCCCGTGGAGATGGAGACCTTGGCCACGGTGGCTGCGTTTTATGTTTCCGCGTTCTCTAGCCCCGATGCGGCGACGGTGACGTTGGGCATGCCGCTCATGAACCGGCCGTTGGGGCAGTCGCAGGTGGCGTTGACCCCCATGGTGTCGGTGTTGCCGCTGGTGGTGCCGGTTTCTTCCGAGCAGCCCGTGACCATCCCGGAGGTGGCGCAGGCGTTTCGGGGGTTGCGTGCGCACGCGGCGATCCGCACCGACCAGTTACGTCAGGTCCTGGGGGTGACCGATCCCCACCGGCGTGTGGTTGGTCCGCACGTGAATATTCGCCCGTTTACGCCCGAGTTTCAGTTCGGATCGGCGGTTGCCCGCTTGACGACGATCTCCGTGGGCCCCATCAATGATTGTGAACTGGTGTTCCAATCTTTGCCGGATGGCGGCCTGGAAGTCATCGTCATGGCCCGGGGAAGTAATCTGAGGCTCGATGTGCATCGACATGCAAACCGGTTGGCCCACCTGATTCGAAAAATCGCTGAGCAGGGAAATTTTGATAGTGTTTCGGTTGCCACGACGGCAGAGCTGGCAGAGATTGCGGCAGCAAATGACACAGCACATGAGCTGCCCGCTCGAAGCCTGCCGGAGCTCATCGAGTTCAATCGAACAAGGACTCCCATGGATGTCCTGGCGTTGGGCATATGGTACGACAGCAAGATCAGTAGCGGCCAGGGCCCGCGGGGCACGTTTGCGTGGCGCACGTGGGCGCAGGTGTGGGCCGCAGTTGATAATCGGATTGCAGTGCTGCGCGACCTGGGCTTGGGGCCCGGCCATGTGGTGGCGGTGCATCTGGAGCGCAGCGAGGAGTTTCTCCTGACGGTGGCGGCGGCCGCCAGCCTGGGGATTGCCTGGTGTCCCATCGACCCGGACCTGCCCCCGGACCGTAAGGCCCACATGGTGGCAACGAGTAACGCCGCGGCTGTGGTCACGCTCACCCCGCTAGCCGACACTGTGGTGGATGACGCCACCACTGGCATTACCACCATTGATGCCACGAACTGGCAGGTGACGCGGCGAGCAAGGATTCCCGCGGCCGGCAACCCGGAGTGCGCGTATATTCTGTTCACCTCGGGTTCCACGGGCACCCCCAAGGCCGTGGGGGTTTCCCAGGTGGGTATTGCCAACCGGTTGGAATGGATGTGCGATTATTATATCCTCGGGCCGTTTGATCGGGTGCTGCATAAAACCCCAAGTTCGTTCGACGTGTCCGTGTGGGAATATTTGTTACCGTTCACCCATGGCATCTCGACGGCTATCGCATCGCCGCAGGCGCACCGCAATCCTGAGGAGATTCTGACCCACCTGCGCGTGGGGAAAATCAGCGTCTGCCACTTCGTTCCCTCGGCGCTGAAGGCGTTTTTGACCTATGCGTCGTATGCGGATAACCAACCAGATTTGCCGAAATTACGTATGGTTATCACGTCCGGGGAGGCCCTGGATTCGGGGGTGGCCCAGCGCTGCCGGACCTTGTTGGGTGTTGCGGTTCATAATCTTTATGGCCCCACCGAGGCCGCCATTGATGTGACCGCCCACACGGTCACGGACGCGGATCGGATCATTCCCATTGGGACGCCGGTGTGGAATACCCGCATCTATGTGGTGGATCGGTATGGCCAGCCGGTGCCACCCGGGGTGCCAGGTACGTTGTTGATTGCCGGCTGCCAGGTGGCGTTGGGCTACGTGGGCCAGCCGGAGTTAACGGCGCAGCGGTTCCGTCCAGACCCAGATTATCCTGGCGAACAAATATACGATTCCGGGGATCGGGCGTTGTGGCATGGTGGGGAGTTGTATTATCTGGGCCGGTCGGATGGTCAGGTGAAGCTGCGGGGTCAGCGCCTGGAGCTGGGCGAGGTGGAGTCCGCGGTCGCTACCGTGCATGGTGTGGCGCAGGCGGCCGTTGCCGTGAAGGAGGTGGGTGGCGATAAGGCGCTCGTGGCATATTGTGTTCCCACCCCCGGTGCCGACCCTCAGGCCATTCCCGAGGAAGTCTTGACGGCCACGAAGGCGGTTTTACCTGCATTTATGGTTCCGAGCTTCGTTCTTGTCGTGCCGGAGCTGCCGATGACTCGCAATGGGAAATTGGATGCCTCGGCTCTCCCCTCCCCCACCCCGCAGGCGGTTTCTACTGTCGCGGCCGCCACCCCTGCCGAGCGTCGGGTGTTGCAGGCGTTCAGCGAGGTGTTGGGCACACCGGTTGCCGATGTGGATGCGAACTTCTTCGCGTTGGGTGGTAGTTCCCTCAGCGCGGTCACGGTCGCGGTGGCGTTGGATGGGGTTCATATCGCAGATGTGTTCGCACACCCGACCGCCCGATCCTTGTCCCAGCTTGTCGACGCCCCCAGCGCGGGCGACGCCGGCTTCGCGGAGGTCATCACCCTCCACGAGCACCATGGTGGCACCCCGGTGTTGTGCTTCTATCCAGCCGGCGGCTTGAGCTGGTCTTACACCACCCTAGTGCGTATGCTGGCGGATCGAGAGTATCCCGGAGGCGTGTTTGGGTTCCAGGCACCGGGCATTCTTGACGAATCAGAGCGCGCCACCAGCATCACGGATTCCGCCGCCCGGATTTGCGAACACGTTATCGGTTCCATGGGGTTTTCGCGGGTCGCATTGGTGGGCTGGTCGGTGGGTGGCGTGCTGGCCCATGAGGTGGCCACCCAGTTAACACAACGCGGGACTGAGGTCGAACATGTGATCGTTTTAGATGCTTATCCGGCAACAGTGTGGCAGCAGTTGCCCGCCCCGGACGATCGGCAGCTCTGGCAGGGGGTGCTGGCCATGGCGGGGATCACTGCGGATCGTGAGCTCACTCCCGCCGAGGTTGTGGCGGCAATGCGGTCGCGGGGCGGCGTGTTTGCCAAGCTTCCGCCCACCGCCCTGGATGGGATTCGAACCATGGTGAAACATAATGCTTACCTGATGCGGGATCATCACACTTCCCACTATCCGGGCGAGTTAATTCACGTGACCGCGGCGGCGGAACTCCCGGAACGGGACCCTCGGCTGGTGGCGTCCGCGTGGGAGCCGCACGTTGGTACGCTCACCAGTTATCACGCGGATGTACGGCACCCAGGCATGGTGAGCCCGGAAGTGTTATCCCAGGTGGCCGCCATTATTAGCGATGCTCCCACAACGTGGTGATGGGCAAAAGATACTGCCAATCGCGGTAGCGTCGTGAGTGCATGCCGGTGTGGAGAATAACACCGGCAATGACTTGATCGCCTAGCGCCTGCCGCAGGCGTTCCATGGTGGCGAAGTCTTCGATGGCGGGTTGGGTGTTGGTGGTGACGTCGATGAGGACGACCCGGCCGTCGACAAGCTCAACCACGACGCCGACGGTGGCGCCATCGCGGGTGCGAAAATGTCTCAGCCGAAACGATGTTGCGCTCCAGGTTTGCTGCGTAACCAGTTGTTGGACGACAAACTGCTCCAATAGCTGACGAAAATATGTTCTACTGCGGGGTATGTCGATCTCTCCGGCGCTAAAGCCCACGTTTTGGGCGGTGAGTCCGGTGTCTAGCAGGAGGCTTTTCGCTGCGCTTACCGAACGTTTATTCGCAGCACTGTGCCAGCCGGGGAGGTCGATAATGACGCCAGCGGCCCGCAGGGTCATCATGGCGACCCGAGCTTCACGTTCGGTAATGCCCAATTCCCGGGAAAGTCGCGCCTGCACGATCTCGGTGACGGGTGTGGTGGCAAGCAGGGCTACAACCCGCCGGAGCACGTCGTTCCGCAGTCGGGCACACAGGTTGCGGGTGTAGTTTCGGCACCAGCGGGCCTGGCTTTTCGTGGTGGCGCACCCCAGGGCCATGGGCATACCGCCGCGGGTCACCCGCAGCGTCACGGCCTGCCTATTCATGTAGCTTCTCGGCGGGTATTCCACCGGTGGCCGGGCAATGATCCAGGTGATGAAGTCTTCCGGTGTGGCATGCTCGTCGATTTCGCCCTGACTGAGTGGATGAACCGTCACGTGACCGATGTCCGCAGTATCGTGGTCGATGCCACAGCCGGCAGAATCGACCACGAGGAAGCGGCCATCCCAATCGCCGAATTCCACCAGGCCACATATATGATCCAACAGTTCGGGCGCGTAGTGGATACTATCAATCACCAGCAACTTGCCGGGGGCCTGCCGGACGAATGCGGCCGGCTCCTGGTAGGCGAACGCATAGGGGTCGGGGTCATCAAGGTCGACGAAGATCCCGCCAGTTCTATCTGCCAGGTCGCGGGCGATAACGCTTTTGCCCACCTGTGGGGCGCCGTGGAGTGCCACCACCGGGAAATGCGTGAGCAGGTTTTGGATTTCTTGGGTGGCGAAACGTGGTTTTATTGGCATAATCCCCAGGGTACTAGGGTCATACATCATTGAAGCTTTTATTAGTTATTAGGAAACCAAGCCACACCAGCAGGTGGCAAATCGGAAAGAACACGTTAGTCACCTGGTTTTTTGGAGAATCGCCATGCGAGTTACTGCCCTAAGAAACTGAACCATGTTTCTCCGGCGGCCGGATCGACTTCAGCATATGCATTGTTCATAATGATTTAGCACTAGACGCCGGCATTCCGGCCCAGGCTATCGTGTCTCAGCAAAAATCGGAGTACAATAACCATGCCAGCGTAGACCATGGACGGTATCTTCCCTGGCAGCCGACTAGATTTCAGGATTCATGTGCATTTTGAGCATATGCAATAACTGAAGCATGAAAGAAGATATGTAAATATGAATGAAAAGCAAGCGCAAACCCTCGGGTGGATTGCGACTGCAATGTCAGTGATGATGTATGTGTCGTACATTCCACAAATCATGAGCAACCTGAGTGGGCACAAGGGTGATTTTATTCAGCCATCTGTGGCCGCGGTGAACTGTACCTTATGGGTGATCTATGGTTTGTTCAAGAAACAGCGTGACTTGCCTTTGGCTGCTGCCAACATGCCGGGGATCGTCTTTGGCCTGATTGCCGCATCAACCGCACTCCTGTAGCCACTGTCAACTTGCGTATTTTTAGCGCTCACCACCAAATAATGTGATGCGCCCGCCTGCATGACCTCACACCCTCACCTACCCTCCGAACGGTGCCGGGTTTCAGGTGACGTATCCGCATCGACTTCTTCGAATACTGGCTAACCAGAAACCTGCGTAGACATTATTGTTGAAAACACACAAATCCAAGATTATCGACTACTGCTTCCACACTTCCTGCATCACAAAGCCGAAAAAATAGCCAGAAGAACAGCGCCTTTGGTTACCGCCTAATATTTTTGATCAAAACCCTAGGCGAAAGCTCAACCCAAATCACATTCTTATCGGGGTTATTGGTTCCCCAGTCACCCGGCGGAACAATCTTATGATCACGACGCATCCGCATATGCACAGAACCAGGATTTCCCCTGCTTGAGCCGTCGTAAAGCAAGTAACACAAACGCCCCCAACAATGATTGCTGGGGGCGAATGCGGATAGTGCTTGAAGTG
>ERZ773010.996-NODE-996-length-18383-cov-4.926942_pt1 | contig 18383 bp, 20 predicted proteins | sample MGYA00580842_ERZ773010 | MGnify/ENA primary metagenome ERZ773010 (study PRJEB29015, sample SAMEA2737982) | human oral metagenome | biome: human oral; feature: human-associated habitat; material: dental | place: China | collected 2107 ...
AAACAACTCCTGCAAGGAATAGCAGTAAACGATTAGAAAATTTCATTTCAATACCTCCGATATAGTATAGTTTGATATTAAAGTTATTGTACCTCTTTTTATAAAAAATGTCAATAAAATAAATAGACAATTTGGAAGTTTCAGTCTGGATCGCAAAAAGAAAAGGTGTTTTCGCTCCTTTTCACACTTTATATATTTCGCTTTGCTTTTCACGCTTTTGAAATCATATAGGTACCAAGGATGACAAGTACGCCGAAAATGACACTTCCCAAAGTGATGTTCATAAAAGCAATTTTTTGGGGACTATCAGCTGTTCCATACTCTTTCATCATCATGATTTGCAAGAATCGGTAGTAAAGCAGCTGTTGCAAAAAATATTCCACCTTATGCTATCGCAGTCGGAAATCCAGTGCGTGTTATCAAGTACCGCTTTGACGAAGAGACGATTGCTTTTTTGGAAAAACTTAAATGGTGGGATTTTTCAGAAGAACAGCTCGACGCTGCTATTCCGTACTTGACGAGTGTGCATTTAGAAGAGGCAAAGGAAGAGTTGATGAGAATTAAGCAAGAAATGAAATGATACGAAGATAGTGTATTATCAGAAAGGATTCGTTAAAAATGCGATAAACTCGCAACAAATTTACTTTGGAAAAGTAAAAAAGCCTTTAAATAAAGGCTTTCAGAGTGAGGACAAAGTCCTTATAAAAGTGTCTTCTAAAGATTTTAACTCCAATCTGAAGCGAGGTTATCCTCGCTTTTTCTATTTATCAAACAATTCCTTATTTTCAATCAAGAGTTCTAGTGGAGATTTTTCTCTTGCTACAATAAAATCGGGTTCATATTGGGTATGAAATGTTCTTTTCTGAGAAGTTGGATCAATATACAACTCTTCTCCATCTTCTGTGTATAGTTGGTTGCCCCGTGTTAGATAGAGTAAATCTTCTAAGTGCTGTCCATCAGTTGGAAGAGTGCCATGTCGTGTTGGAGCTCCAACGCGACGTGGCGTGCGGCGGGAACTTGTTTTTGGGGCAGAAAAGGGTGCAAAAGGAGTAGCCACGTCGTATTGGAGGAGTGCCATGTCGTGTTGGGGCTCCAACGCGACGTGGCAGAGGCGGTGAGCCTTTTTTTGGGGCAGAAAAGGGTGCAAAAGGAGTAGCCACGTCGCATTGGAGGAGCGCGACGTCGTGTTAGGGGTCCAACGCGACGTGGTTGAGGCAGGGAGCTTGTTTTTCGGGCAGAAAAGGTGCCAAAAGGTGCAGCCACGTCGCATTGAGAGAGCGCCATGTCTTGTTGGGGCTCCAACGCGACGTGGCATGCGCCGGGAGCTTGTTTTTTGGGCAGAAAAGGGTGCAAAAGGAGTAGCCACGTCGCATTGGAGGAGTGCCATGTCTTGTTGGGGGTCCAACGCGACGTGGCATGCGTGGGGAACTAGGTTTTCAGGCAAAAAAGAGGGAAAGAGGGGGAACCACACGGCTAAGGGCACCCGCCCCCTTTGCCACGCAAAAAGATAGGGCGCCTTTCCAAACTTGTGTTATAATGAAGGTGTAAACAATTTTCAAGGGGGCATTAGGATGAATCCAACCTTAAGTTATCTGCAAGAACTTCTAGCTATCGCGTCGCCAACGGGTTACACGAGTGGCGTTCAGGACTATTTGGTATCGACTCTGGAAAAAATGGGCTACCAACCGGTGCGCACTTCCAAAGGACTAGTACATGTGACGGTACCGGGCCAGGACGATGACCACCACCGCATTGTGACGGCTCACGTTGACACCTTGGGGGCCATGGTGCGCGCGGTCAAAGGCGACGGCCGGCTCAAGCTGGACAAGGTGGGCGGCTTTCCTTGGAATATGATCGAAGGGGAGAACTGTACCGTCCATGTGGCGGCCACCGGCAAAACTGTATCTGGGACAATTCTCATTCACCAGACTTCTACCCACGTCTACCGCGATGCGGGGACGGCTGAGCGGACCCAAGACAACATGGAAGTCCGACTAGATGCCAAGGTTACCAACGAGGAAGAAACCCGCGCCCTAGGTATTGAAGTGGGTGACTTTGTCTCCTTCAACCCACGAACCACCATCACCGACACAGGCTTCATCAAGTCTCGCTTCCTCGATGACAAGGTGTCTGCCGCTATCCTGCTTAACTTGTTGCGCCGTTATAAGGAAGAGGACATCACCCTGCCGGTGACGACCCAATTTGCCTTCTCGGTCTTCGAGGAAGTGGGACACGGGGCTAACTCTAGCCTGTCGGACAAAGCGGTGGAGTATCTGGCGGTTGACATGGGCGCCATGGGTGACGACCAGCAGACCGACGAGTATACGGTCTCTATCTGTGTCAAGGATGCTAGTGGCCCTTACCACTATGAATTCCGCCAACACCTGGTGGAGCTAGCTAAGGCCAAGGACATTCCTTATAAATTAGACATCTACCCATTCTACGGTTCCGACGCCTCGGCCGCTATGTCAGCGGGTGCCGAAGTCAAGCACGCCCTCTGTGGTGCCGGCATCGAGTCCAGCCATTCCTATGAGCGGACCCATGTCGACTCTGTAGAGGCAACCGAACGTTTGGTGGATGCTTATCTCTTGAGTGACTTAGTCAAGTAAGATGACAGGGAAGTGACTAGTGTGACCATTACCTTTAGAGAGATAACAAGCGACAACTACTCCCAAGTCTTAAATCTCAAGATTACTCCTGAGCAAGAAGCGGCCAAATTTGTGTCTCCAGTCGTCCGCTCCTTGGCAGATGCTTGGTACTACCGTGACGAAGGCATTACCTATCCCAAAGCCATTTATGCCAAGGAAGACCTAGTTGGCTTCATCATGTATGACTTGGATCCAGAGGAGCAGCATGTCTTTGTTTGGCGCTTCCTAATTGACCAAGCCTTCCAAGGCAAAGGCTACGGCCGACAAACTATTGAAGCAGTAGTTGAAATGGCCAAGCAGCAAACCCAGATGACCAAGGTGGTGGCCGATTACGTGGACGGTAACGAGCCCATGAAGAAGATTTTGCTAGGTCTAGGCTTTGAAGAGACCGGCTTTGACCCAGACAACAATGAACACATTATGGTCTATCAGTTATAAGAAGAAAAGGTCCCCTTATGATCAGATGAGGGGGCCTTTTGCTATAAATGACTATATATGTGTCTAAATTTATGGTATAATATAGCCATCAAAAGGAGGTGTCGTTGATGAAAATTATTCCCATGCGCGATTTAAAAAACACAGTGGCAGTTGAAGCGTATTGCCAAGAGGAACAAGGCCCAGTCTTTGTCACTAAGAATGGCTACGGGCGACTAGTTGTCATGGACATTGAATACTATGAGAAGACCCTCCGCCAAATGGAAGAAGCAAAATTTCTATTTCAAGGGCTAGAAGATATTCGAGAGCAGCGTCTAAGAGACGGTGAGTCCCTTATCGCGGATATGAGGGAGCGTTATGACCTATAGTTATGAGTTCACTCAGAAGGCAGAAGAAGATTTAGAAGTGATTCTGGACTATCTGACCAAGGAACTTAAGAATCAGCAAGCTGCCAAAAAGTTTCTTGATGCACTCCATGAGTGTTTGAAAAACTTGCTAGTTTTCCCAGAAAGCGGGGAGCGGGTGCGCAATCCCTATTTGCCAGCTATAGGCATTCGACGGAAAATCATTGGTCACTATATTGTCTACTATGCGCCATATCCCAAAGAACAAAAGCTACGGATTATCCGCCTAGGACATGGTCTTCAGGATCAAGCCCATTTGTTTATGGACCTTAAGTCGCATTAAACCAAGCAAACGCCATCGCTAGGTAATCATACCGAGCCGATGGCGTTTTGTTTATTCCTAATCCTCCATATCAAACAACAACTTATACTTATCCAAGATAAGCTTCAATTCTTCTTGGGATAGTCTTTCCTCTACCTTAGCGACACCTCGCGCCGCTAAGTCTAAGGCGATGGTCTGGTCTAGCATGACCTTGCCCTGGATGGTACGAGTGCTAGTCAGCTCATGATAGGTGGGGAAGTTACGACTGGTGGTGGTGATGGGAGCCACGATGGTTAAGCCGCTGAACTTAGTCAGGAGGCTATGGCTTAGAGCGAGAGCCGGGCGACGATGCTTCTGCTCGTGACCCTTGCTGGGGTTGAAGTCAACGTAGAAAATATCACCTTGTTTGATTACCATTCTAGTTCCTGACCTTTCGCCTGGCCCCAATCAAGTTCGCCTTCTCGAACATCGTCCTGATCCCATTCAGCAAACAATTCATGAATGGTGGACGGTTGCTTGTGCTCAGGACTTAGGCGAATGCTATTGTCCTCGACAGAGACTAGAAGGGTTTGATTGTCCAATAGATTTAACTTTTTGAGAATGGAAGCAGGTAGGCGCACGGCCTTAGAATTGCCCCATTGGGATAGCGTGGTTCGGTATTGTGCTTGTGACTCCATAAGATCACCTCTTCTAATGTATATACCAAGTATATACCTATCTAGAGTGCCAGTCAAGTCTCCCCTCTAAGTTGAAATTTCCTTTCAATCCGCTTATAATTAACTTGTAAAGGGTTACAGATAACCCTGCGCATTCGCATCGCAACTTATGCAAGATCATGTCAGACCAGGAAAGGAGGTAGCCAGGCCAGGAAGGGCCGCGAGTCCCTGGGAAGAAGGGACCAAAGGAGTGAGTCAGGAGGATTCCGATGCGAGACTTCTGAAGCACCTAACAATCAAAGGAGGTCTTTGTACCATGTTTAAGTTGTTACAAAAAATCGGGAAAGCCTTTATGCTGCCGATCGCCATTCTGCCGGCAGCCGGGCTATTACTGGGGATTGGGGGCGCCTTGTCCAATCCGACCACGGTGGCGACCTATCCCGTATTGAATAATCCAAGCCTACAAGCTATTTTCCAAGTCATGAGTTCGGCCGGAGAAATTGTCTTCGCCAACCTGTCCCTCCTGCTCTGTGTGGGCCTCTGTATCGGCCTTGCCAAGCGCGACAAGGGGACGGCAGCCCTAGCTGGGGTGACCGGTTACCTGGTCATGAAAGCCACCATCGGCGCCTTAGTCAAACTCTACATGGCGGAGGGTTCTGCCATCGACACCGGGGTGATTGGTGCTATTGCGGTCGGTGCCTGTGCAGTTTGGCTCCATAATCGCTATCATAATATTCAACTGCCACAGGTCTTGGGCTTCTTCGGGGGCTCCCGCTTCGTGCCGATCGTGACATCCTTTGCCTCAATCTTCTTAGGGGGCGTCTTCTTCCTAATCTGGCCACCATTCCAACAATGGCTAGTATCAACAGGGGACTACATTTCCCAAGCGGGTCCGTTTGGGACCTTCCTCTACGGCTTCCTCATGCGTCTCTGTGGGGCAGTCGGCTTACACCACATGATCTACCCAATGTTCTGGTACACTGAATTGGGTGGGGTGGCTCAAGTTGCGGGTCAAACCGTAGCCGGGGCACAAAAAATCTTCTTCGCCCAATTGGCAGATCCAAACCACACTGGTCTCTTCACCGAAGGAACTCGCTTCTTCGCTGGGCGCTTCTCAACCATGATGTTCGGTTTGCCAGCTGCCTGCTTGGCGATGTACCACTTGGTGCCAAAAGACCGTCGTAAGAAATACGCAGGTCTCTTCTTCGGGGTTGCCTTGACAAGCTTTATCACCGGGATTACGGAACCAATCGAGTATATGTTCCTCTTCGTGAGTCCTTTCCTCTATGTGATTCACTCCTTCCTGGATGGGGTCAGCTTCTTCATCGCCGACATCCTCAATATCTCCATCGGGAACACCTTCTCTGGTGGGGTCATCGACTTCTCCCTCTTCGGGATTCTGCAAGGGAATGACAAGACCAACTGGCTCTTACAAATTCCATTTGGCTTAATCTGGGCCGGCCTCTACTATGTGGTCTTCCGCTGGTTCATCACCAAATTCAATGTGCCAACGCCAGGTCGTCTGGAAGAGGACTTGGATGAGGATGCCAAGCCAGTGGTCGATACCAAGGACAGCCTCAAGCAAGATTCAGTGAGAATCATTGAAGCGCTAGGTGGTCCTGAAAATATTGAAGAAGTCGACGCCTGCATCACCCGCTTGCGTGTATCAGTCAAAGATTCAGGCAAGGTCGACAAGCCAACCCTCAAGGCCATCGGTGCCGTCGATGTCTTAGAAGTCCAAGGTGGCATCCAAGCAGTCTACGGGGCTAAGGCTATTCTCTACAAGAACAACATCAACGAGATTCTGGGTGTGGATGACTAGGAGATTTATCAAATTAGTAAGGTCAGCTATTTAGGTAGCTGGCCTTAATCTTATTCTTCTTATCTATTGACCTAGTCCTGTTCAAGTGGTAGGGTAAGCATGTGATTAAAAGTAGAGGAGGCTAGCTGATGAGATTTTGGCAAGTTCTAAGAAAACTATTAGCTTATGTGCTTTTAGCCATAGTGCTAGTTACATTAGGTGTCTATCTTAATCATCGTCTTGCCCTATCAAGAGAAGCTAATGATATATCGTCGATTGGTAATCGTGTTGAGGTTGAGGGTAAGCAGTTAAATGTCTTTGTGACAGGTTCGGGTAGCAAGACACTGGTTTTGTTAGCTGGAGGGGGCACAACATCACCTATTTTGGACTTTAAGGCGCTGACGACGCAATTAGCGCCGGATTATCGGATTGTCATAGTCGAGCGGCTAGGTTATGGCTTTAGTGATGATGGGGATAGTCCTAGAGATTTAGAAACCGTGAATAGACAGACACGTCAAGCGTTGCAAGCGTCTGGTATTCAAGGCCCTTATGTTCTAGTGGCTCATTCCATGGCTGGATTAGAGGCTCTCTACTGGGCCCAAGAGCATCCAGCAGAAGTTTCTGCTATTGTTGGCCTCGATATGGCCATGCCACAAAGCTATGACAAAGTAAAGGTTCCAACTTTTGTAGTTAAGGTTGGACAAATGTTACTTGAGCTAGGCTATGGGCGTTTTCTTTATCCTGCAGAGAAGGCAGCTCCTGTCCTTGAATCAGGCTCTCTGACGCAAGCAGAAATAGCGAATTACAAGGCACTTTTTTATAAGCAGGCCTTGACTACTGCTATTGGCAATGAACTTGAAATGTCAGCAAGCAATGCTAAGCAAGTTTTAGACAAACCACTGCCAAGCGTCCCTATTTTACTCTATGTGTCTAATGCAAGTGGGACCAGCTTCTCTAGTGAGGCTTGGTACCAGATGGCGCAGGATAGCTTTGGGCAAGTGCCTAATGCGACCATTAAACGCTTGGATGTGGGGCATTATGTGCATGATTATGCGCCCGAAGAAATTGCAGCAGGGATAGGCGAATTTTTGAAGGCTAACAACTAAGTTGTCACTAGCTTCTATAGGTCTCAAAACATGGTTCTGTTTATTAGGAGGTTGTCATGAGCAATAAAGACCACTGCCATAAAGATATACTGGCACCCAACTACAGTCATTCAGACCAGCTAAATCAGCAAGCACCTCAGGATTTAAGAGTACAAGATAAGTCACTAACTGCCCAAGCAATCGACGAAAGCAGACGTATTGCGCATGATCCATCGGAACCAAGCTACTCTACAATCGATTCTTTGCGGGAAGCCTTAGACCAATAAAATGTTCATTCAGCTACTTAAACCCAAGACACCCACCCGGGTGTCTTTCTTTATGCCGGCTTGAGAATTTGTTATAATAAGGAAGCAAAATAGGCTGGCTGACGCCTAGTTTAACCCTCCCCAGCCAGCGCGACAAGGAGGTCCGGCTTATGCAATGGACAGATCTTTTATCTACTGCCCGTCTATCGGGTAGCGTGACCCAGCATCGTAACGAATTTGATGATGACTACAAACGAATTGTGACCAGTCCGTCTTTCCGGCGGCTGCAGGACAAGACCCAGGTCTTTCCCTTGGAGCGGATGGATTTTATTCATACGCGTCTGACGCATTCCCTGGAGGTGGCCATGATTGGCCGGACCCTGGTCTCGGAGATTGCCCTTAGTCTGGCGGATCAGCTGGAAGGCGTGGCCGATTCAGAGCTGGCTGTCAGCCAGCAGGAATTCATTGTCCGTCAGGCCGACATTGCCCGTATTGTCGAGTGCGCGAGTCTCTTGCACGATATTGGCAATCCGCCTTATGGTCACTTTGGGGAGGATATCATCCGCCAGTGGTTCAAGAAGCGCCTGCCAGCCATTCTGAGCGAGCAGTTGGATCCCCAACTGCCCCAGGATTTTCTGGCCAGCGACTATGTTCATGACCTCTATCATTTTGAGGGTAATGCCCAGGCCCTGCGGATTGCGGCCAAGCTCCACGACTTCAAGGGCAGCTTTGTTGGCTTGGATTTAACCGTGGCGACCCTCAATACCATTCTCAAATACACGCGGGCTTCCCACCAGCCTAAGACCGGCGCCATCACCCATAAGAAAGTGGGCTACTTCCATGCGGAGGTCGACCTCTTCCAAGCCATTACTAGCCAAACAGGGGCGGGCAGCCAACGCCATCCGCTGACCTTTATCCTAGAAGCAGCTGATGATATTGCCTATCTGGTGGCCGATATGGAAGACGCCCTGGGCAAGGGGGTGCTGACCTTCGCCATGGTCAAGTCGGACTTGCTAGCCAGCCTTAGGCAGTCAGCCCAGGACAGCCAGGCTTCGCGTCAGGTGGTTCACATTCTGGAAACCATCGATGAAGAAATCTTCAGCATTAACCGCTTCTTCGAGCACCTGCGCAATGTCCTGATTGCCGGTGCCACCCAGTCCTTCGTGAGCCATTATGCTGATTTGATGGCCGGGACCTACGACTTTGACCTCTTCAAAGACTCGGATGTGGCGCCACTCTATCATCAACTGCGGTCCATTTCTGAAGGCCGGATTTACGACCACAAGTCCATTCTACGCCTGGAAATAGCTGGCTATTCGACCCTAACCTATCTGCTGGATAGCTTCGTGCCGCCTTTGGTGGCCTATGACACAGCGCGTCGACTAGACTATGTGGACCTTAAGAAGATTGGCATCATTTCTGAGAGCCAGAAGCGGTCCTACCATTACTTTGCTCAAGGTAAGTCGGAATTAGAGAAGCTCTACCTGCGCCTGCTCTTGGCCACGGACTTCATCTCAGGCATGACCGACAGCTATGCCCACCAACTCTACTTAGATATGGTCGGTATTTCCTAAATCTTATAATTCAGCTCCCTCATAGCAGGGGGCTTTTTTTGATGTTGGCACACTATTTAACAAGCAGTGCAATATTTTTTCATTATACTATTGACAATCATTACGATTGGGTGTAAGATGCTAAACGTAAGAATTACCATTATATATAAAGGAGTCATCATTCATGACTAAAAAACGCATCTTATTATGGGGGATTAATGGCGCCATTCTTTTAAGCGCCGGGGCCGGTTTGTGGGGCCTTAACCAAGATCTCAGTCAATCTCAAGCCCGTTTGCAAGAGGCCCAAACGGCCATGTCCCAAGCAGAAAGCGACAAGGGCCAATTATCTAGCGATTTGGCCGCAGCCCAAGCCGAAAAAGAATCCTTGGCCTTGGATAAGCTGGAGCTAGAATTCAAGGAAAAAATGGGTAAACAAAAGGTCATCGTGGGTAAGGTCTTTTCCAACGGTTACCTTAAGAAACACGGCAACCACTATCACTTTGTCTATGGTAAGCCACCGGTGGACGCCATCTATGAAGACCAGGACCAAGCAGGGGCTAGCAGCTCAAGAAGGGGTGGGGACGATCACTATGTCTTTAACCCAGCTGATATTGTCGAAGAGAATGCGGACGGCTATGTAGTCCGTCACGGCGACCATTTCCACTTTATCTCCAAACGGGACTTGGCCAATGCGCCAACTGTGCCTAATGCCCACACACCAGGGGGCTGCCGCCTAGTGAGGATTCCTCACGGCGACCATTTTCATGATGTCTTGGATTGTGGTCAAGGCTTAGGCAATCTGTCCTTCGATGATGAGCCAGTCAGCCCAAGACCAAATGGCCCAGTCGCTAGTCGGCCAGCCAGCCCAAGCCAACCTGTAGCGCCAAGTCATCCAGCCGATCAATTGACCCGACCAAGTCAACCAGCGACGCCAAGTCTGCCAGTGGATCAGCCAGCTAGTCCAAGTCCGGCTCCGAGTCAACCAGAACAACCAAGCACGCCACAAGGGCCAACTTCCCTCTTGACCTTAGATTCTCCTGAGATTCAAGGGCATCTGGATTACATCAGCTATGCCTATGGGGTAGAGCGGGACACTATCAAGTTGCAGGCCGTCTATGATGATGCAGGCAACTATCGGGGTCAAGTCTTTGCCTTCCAAAATACGGAACAGGGCCAAGACAAGTCGCACATCCATCCTTGGGTAGTGCCACTCTGGACCTTGGAAGTCCCTAGTCAGGATCCAAGCATTGACCCTGAGTTACGCTTTGCCCGCGAACTAGCAGGTCTTGCCAAACGTATGGGGATTCCGCAACGCATTATTCGCATTCGCGATGGCTACTTCGAGGTGCCACATGGTGACCACAGCCACAACATCCGCATTCGCAATGTGGAAGGGGCCAAGGCTTATGTCGCCAATAAATTAGCGAGTCTGCCAAGTATTCATGTGCCAGGCGATTTGGATGAGGCCACAGTCAAAGCCTACATCGCTACCCTGCGCCAAGTCGCTAGCCAACGTCTAGCCGGCCAAGAAGTGGCCCTAGCCCGGATTGATGCCGGTTTGCAAGACATTGAAGAAAGCCTCAAGGATAAGGGTAATTCAACCCAAGGCTTCCTCCAACTCTTAGACCGCTTTGCCGCCCGCTACATCTTCCAAATTGAAGATAATAGTGACAAACTGTCTGAACGTCTGGCCAAATTGAATGCCCAACATGAGAGCATCCTCAAGGCCATTAGCGAGCTTAACTTGACCAACTATGGAGTGACCGCTGACCAATTGCGGGAACAAGCCAACAAGGCCATCGAAGCACAAGACGCGGTGGGCTTAAGCCGCTTAGCAGCCTATGTGGCCGCCCTCAAGGACGCCAACGACCGTCCTGGGGTTGAAGCCATGAAGCATCTCTACTTCTTGACCCAACACGTCCAAGACAAGCCATTGTCTTATGACTTGCGGGAACAAGTGTCGGATATCATTGCCCGCCTATCCAAGACCAATGCCGTCTTCGGTGGGGATGCCCCGGCAGAACCTCTTTTCGCCCCCGCTATCTTAGCTAAGCAGGCCATCGAGCTAGCGCACGCCCAGTTCAATGGCAAGGTCGACACTCGCGTAGGCGACAAGTATAAGGCCATTACCCAAGCTGGGGAAGATGGTGGCCCAAGCATCTTGGAAAGCAACAAGTCCTTCACCTCCGAAGTCTTAGAAGACGCCGACAAGGATAAGAGCCTGCCAGTGACTAACTTTGAAGAGGACAAGGCAAGTGAGGCCTCCTCAACCTCAGATCAAAGCTCATCCCAGTCTTCTTCTAGCTCAAGTGCTAATGCATCCAGCGATCAGAAAGACGAAACAACTTCAAGCAACTAAATCTAACCCCTCTATGAAAAACCACCCCCCATCAGCGGCCGAACTGATGGTAGGGTGGTTTTTAGCTTGGCATCCTAAGTGATAGAAAGATATAAAAAAGTTATTTTGCCATCGGTCAAGCTCTTAAAAACCCAGCCCTTATCCTGTTCTCAAGCCAGGTCAGGGGCTGGATTTTTCATTTATTGAAGAAGACAAAAATTTATTTCACAATTTCATATCAACTTCACACAGGGGTTGCATACTATAGTTAGTTCTTAATCAGCAGAAAGGAAGTGACTCGTATGAAATGGTATCAGCGTGCTTGGGCCTATGTCAGCCGTAAGCGAGTCAGAGTAGGGCTGCTTTTCCTCATCTTATCTCTGATCACGACCGCTGTCTTAGCTGTTTTCGCGATTCAGATTAGTACCCAACAAGTTCAAGATAAACTCCTGTCCCTCTCCAATGCGGGCTTCCAGCTCCAAGGTCAGGGCTTGCAGGCAGGGATGAAAGAGTCGGATATCAGTCAAGTGGCTCAAGTAGAGGGGATTGCAGACGTTCAGTACCAATCAGAAGGGCTGGCCAAGTTTGAGTCCGGTCAAGTCATTCAGGCCCAACAAGCCGTACAGCGTGACCAAGGCGACGATATCTTTAATCAGCTCTTATCCATTCAAGGTCGCCAAGACAGTCAGACCGATTTAGATTTTGCTAGCGGGGCCTTGACCCTCAGCCAAGGGCGCCACTTGACGCCAGATGACAAAGACAAGGTCATGGTCCACGAGGCCTTTGCAGAAGCCAACAAGCTCCAGCTAGGCGACAAGATCAGCCTCAAGGGCACCCAGCTAACCGAAGGTGGGGAAGCCAAGGACGGGGAAGCCAAGGAATTTGAAATTGTCGGGATTTATAGCGGCAAACGTAGTGAGACCTTCACCGGGCTCAGCTCCGATTTGACCGAAAACCGGCTCTACACCGACTACGCTAGTAGTCAGGCCCTCTACGGGCGGCAAGCAGACGACTATCAAGTGCGTCTGGCTCAGTATCGGGTGAAAAATCCCAAGGAACTAGACCAAGTTATTAGCCGCGTTAAGGCCTTGTCGCTGGATTGGGACCAAACCCAATTAACAGCCAACAGTCAAGCCTTTGACCAGGTGGCAGCACCTATCGCTAGCTTCCAGTCTCTCATGAACCTCATGACCGGCGCGGTCTTAGTGGTCAGTGTGATTACCCTCTTCCTAGTCTTGCTCTTCTGCTTGCGGGAACGAGTGCATGAATTCGGCATTCTGCTCTCAATCGGGATTTCCAAGGGCCAAATCATTGGCCAAATCCTGCTAGAGCTCTGGGGCCTATCCATTGGGGCCTGGGCCATCGCAGCCGCAGTAGCCTATCCGCTAGCTAACAGTTTCTTCTCCAGCCTCTTAGTCTCCAATGACCTGCCAGACCAGGTCCGCAAACTCTTCGCGGCCGCTGCGCCAACTTGGCAGGCCGGCCTAGTCGCAACAAGTTATGGCGTGGTCCTCATTATTATAGTAGTGGCGGTCATGGCTTGTGCTGGCTTAATTCTCACCAAAAAACCTAAGGAAATCCTAGGACAACTCAGTTAAGGAAGTGATCATGATGACATTATTGAAATTAGACAACATTTACTATCGTTATGAAGGGGCACAAGAGAGTGTCCTCAAGGAATTAGACGCAAAATTTGATGCTGGCACCTTCTATGCCGTTGTGGGTAAGTCTGGGGCTGGTAAGTCGACCTTCTTATCCCTCTTGGCAGGCTTAGATAGCCCAACCAAAGGTAAAGTCCTCTTCCAAGGCAAGGACATTGCCCAAGAGTCCTATAGCGCCCACCGCCGCCACAATATTTGCTTGGTCTTCCAAAACTACAACCTGATTGACTACTTGACGCCACTAGAAAATGTGCGCCTAGCCAATGCGGAAGCTAGCGAAGACTTGCTCTTACAATTAGGCTTGGGCCAAGACTTAATTCATCGTAACGTCCTCAAGTTATCTGGGGGCCAACAGCAACGGGTGGCCATCGCCCGGGCCTTGGCCAGCGAGGCGCCTATCATCTTGGCTGACGAACCAACTGGTAACTTGGACGAAGGGACTGCCCAAGAAATCATCGACATTTTACGTCAAGCTGCCCATGAACGAGGCAAATGTGTCATCGTCGTGACCCACAGCCCGCAAGTAGCAGAGGCAGCCGATACGGTGCTAGAACTCAGCCATGGTAAGCTGAAAGCTGCTAACGGACATAAAGTGAAGTAGAGAGGGGGAAGCACAATGCGTTTATTGAATAATGCTTGGGCCTATGTCTGGCGTAAAAAATTTAAGACTCTGATTATCTTCCTCATTCTCTTGGTCATGTCCACTGTTTCCTTAAGTAGCTTGGCTGTTAAGCGGGCTACCGACGTGGCCTCCAAAGAAACCTTCAAGGGCATCAGCTCTTCCTTCTCGATGGAAATCGATCGTCGTAACAACCCAGGGACCAACCGCGGGAGTGGGAACTTGCGTGGTGAGGACATCGCGGCCATTCAAGGCCTAGATGGTATTAGCCAAGTGGTCAAACGTATGGGGATTGTAGCCGACTTAGTAGACAAGGAACTGGTTTCCCAAGACGGCCTACCACGGATTGATGCCGACCGTCAACGTCGCTTCGGTAAGGCAGCCATGTTGACTGGGACCAATGACTCTTCCTTGGATGATCGCTTTAGTGCCGAAACCTTCAAGTTGGCTGAAGGCCGTCACATTAAGCCTGAAGACAAGAACGTGGCCATGGTCCACGAAGAATTTGCTAAGAAGAACGGCCTCAAGGTAGGGGACACGCTCAAGCTCAAGTCCAACATCTATGATGCCGATAATGAAAAGCAAGCCAACGAAACGACTGAAGTCACCATCGTGGGGACCTTCAGCGGGAAAAACAAGGGTGGGGTAACGGCCATCCAAGAACTCTACCAAAACAACCTACTGACCGACTTAGGGACCACACAAAAGCTCTATGGATATACCGATGAAACGGCTATCTATCAAGATGCTAGCTTCTTCGTTGACGGGAACCATGACTTAGACAAGATTATGTCTGAAGCTAAGAAGTTGTCCATTAACTGGCGGGCCTATAGCTTGGTTAAGAGCAGCCAAAACTTCCCATCCTTGCAAAAATCAATTGGTTTAGTCTATGGCATGACCGACAAGTTACTCTTGGGTAGCCTGATCTTCTCAGGTGTTGTCCTCATGTTGATCCTCTTCCTCTGGATGAACGGTCGTCGTAAGGAAATGGGGATTCGTCTCTCCCTAGGTATGACCAAGCCACAAATCTTGGCTCAATTCCTAGTCGAAGTGCTCATGGTCAGCCTGGCAAGCTTTGTGGGGGCCTTCCTCCTAGGTGGACCTGTCAGCCAATGGGTAGGGAATACCATTCTGGGCAGTGTCAACCAAAGCATCGGCCAACAATTGGCAGCTGAAGCTAAGAATACCACGCTTGGGGGCGGGGCAGCGATTGATAGCTTCAACAAGACCTTGACCGAATTATCCGTCCAAGTACAAGCCATGGATATGGTTTGGGTCGTGGCCTTAGGCTTGGTGGTCATCCTGGTAGCAGTACTATTAGCTTCCATTACCCTCATGCGTAAGCAACCTAAATCGCTCTTGGCCGACCATCAATAGGTCATAGGCCAAACAAGGGGTGAGTTCTCGTCATCGAGGACTCCTCATAGACCGGCCAAGTCGCCGTCATTGTAACTTACATACTCTCGTCACTCAGTCCAAGCAATGACACCTTGACCGGCCTATGAGGGGTTCTAGATACCCCTGTATTCTCCACCTAAGGGACTTCCATTTGTAGATAATGTTCAGAATTTGGTTCAAGTGTAGGCTAGGAAGTCCATAATATTTTTTACCATGGAAAGTAGGGTTTGCGCAGGCTAATCCTACTTTCTGTGGTATAATTGACTTAAGATTTTAATGTGAAAGGAAGTGCGCCCATGAATCTGATGATTGTAGAAGACGAAGCAGCCATCCGCGAAGGAGTCAGCGAATTTCTCCGCAGTCAAGGCTACTTTGTTTGGGAGGCGGCTGATGGCCAAGAAGCCCTGGACCTCTTTGGGGAGGTATCCGTGGATTTGGTCCTCTTAGATATTATGATGCCTAAGAAAAATGGCTTTGAAGTCTTAGCAGAAATCCGTAAAACCAGTACCGTACCAGTCCTCATGCTGACAGCGGTGGCCGATGAAGAAGCCCAAATTAAGACCTTCGACTTGCTGGTGGATGGCTATATTCAGAAGCCTTTCTCCCTGGCCCTGCTGGCTAAGCGCATTGAAGCCCTACTTAAGCGCCATTACGGTGAGTTTGACATCTGGGAATACAAGGACAGTAAGGTCAACTTCTCCAGCTATGAAGCGACTTATAAGGGGGAAGTGGCGGATACCAAACCTAAGGAGCTGGCAGTTCTCAAGCTCTTGCTAGACCACCAAGGCCAAGTCCTCAGTCGGGCGCAAATTCTCGACCATGTCTGGGCCAATCAGGATGATCCACCCTTTGACCGGGTAGTGGACGTCTATATCAAGCAATTGCGTAAGAACTTAGGATTGGATTGTATTGTCACTGTCAAAAATGTGGGCTATAAATTGGAGCTAAAATGAAACGACTAAGTTTATTTCCGAAAATTTTTATCTGGACCATCTCCATCTTGCTAGCCTTGGTGGCAGTGGCCCATCTCTCCATTTATTTGGTCTTTCCCCATTTCTATCTCAATGATCGCCAGACCGACTTGAGCCACAAGGCCGATGCCATGGTTCAAAACCTGGCCGAAGTCGATGAAGAAGAAGTGGAGACAGCTCTCGAAGTCTATGCTAAGAACGAGGGCATTACGGCCTTTATGCAGCCCCAAGGTTCTAGCTATACCAAGACACTCGGCCGTAACCTCAACTATAATCAGGACAGTGACCAGAACTCAGTCATTATCGAAGAGCGGGAAGTGGTGACGCGGGATAAGAAACGCCTGCTAGTTCAGTTTGTTGCCACTACCGAAGTGGTCCGCCAGGCCACGCGGGTGACCCTGACCTTGCTGCCGATGTCCCTAGGGGGCTCGGTGGCTTTGGCAGTGCTGGTGGCCTATGTCTACGCCCGCAGCCTGTCTCGGCCTCTCAGCCGCATGGCGGCCATGACCGGGCGCATGAAGCAGTTGGACCGGACGGCTTTCTTTGCTAATATCCGCCAGGATGAGCTGGGCATGATGGAGCGACAAATCAACGAGCTCTACGGCCATCTCCTAGCCGTTATTGATGAACTGGAGGAGAAGAACCAGCGCATGGTGGAGTTAGAGAAGCTCAAGGTCGACTTCCTGCGCAGTGCTTCCCATGAACTCAAGACGCCCTTGGCGGGTCTGCGCATTATGTTAGAAAATATGCGTTGGAAGGTAGGCAAGTATGCCGACCGGGACACTTATTTGGATGAGGCCATGCTTAAGGTCGACCAGTTATCTGGCCTAGTTAAGGAAATTCTGGAACTCTCCAAACTGCAAGAATGGCAGGCCGAGACAGGACCACTGGATGTGGCGGCCATTGTGCCTCAGGTCCTGGCTGACTATGAAGTCCTGGCCCAAGCTCAGGACTTGCAGATTGACTGTCAACTTGACCAGGCCAACCTGGCTATGAGTGAGTCAGCCTTCCGCAAGGTCTTCTCCAATCTCATGAGCAATGCGGTCCGTTACTCCACACCAGGCGGCACCATCCGCATCTATCGTGAGGGGAAGAAGCTAAGAATTGAGAATCCTTGTCAGCCTATGTCGGACCAAGCCCTTCAGTCAGCCTATGACATTTTTAGTCACCAGGACAGCGACCAGCAGGGCAATAAGGGGACCGGCTTGGGCCTCTATATGGTCCATAACCTACTAGAAAATTATCATATTGCCCATGACTTCTATGCCATTGAAGGTGGCATGCGCTTTGAGCTGGAAGTGCTGGAGGATTAAATCAAACATGAAAAAGCGCCCTAGGGCGCTTTTTTGAATGGGAGAGTGACTTATGCTATAATCGGGTCAAAGCAATAGTGTAGTAAAGGAGCCTAGACCATGTGTTTAATTTGTCAACGAATCGAGATGATTAAGGAAGGTGGCAATCCTTACCTAGTCAAGGAACTGTCCACCGGTTATGTGGTCTTGGGTGACCACCAATACTTCAAGGGCTATACGCTCTTCCTAGCCAAGCAGCATGTGCGGGAGCTACATGACTTAGACCCTGAGACTAGGTTAGCCTTCCTGGCTGAAATGAGTCAGGTCCAAGAAGCGGTGGCCAAGGCCTTTGGGGCAGAGAAGATGAATGTCGAACTGCTAGGCAATGGCGATGCCCACCTACACTGGCATTTATTCCCACGTCGCGCCGGCGATATGGGGACCTACGGCCACCAGGGACGGGGGCCTGTCTGGTGGGTGCCCTTTGAGGAAATGACGGATGAGGCAGTACGGCTGCAGGAGCCCGAGCTGTCCCAGATGCGGCAAATGCTGCTAGAGGCCTTAGAAGGGTAGACGAAAAAATACAGGCATCGCATAAGTGATGCCTGTATTTTTTTTGATTTTATGGGGTTAATTGGTCAATCATCTTGGCCAGGCGGCGCTCCTTAGTGGCTTCTTGCTTGGCTTCGTTGAGGTACTTAAGCCATTCGGCTTGGTGACTAGGGGGTAGACTGAGAAAATGTTGTCTGACTGGCTCAGGTAGCAGAGGCGCTAGGCTTTGACTGGTATAAGAACTTGTGGACATCTTCATCCTCCTCCTTTGCCTTTTAGTATATCATAGGGGCCTTAGGGCAAGCTAGAAAGAGGGCTTGAAAGCCTACAAATCTTGAATTTAAGGCCTAAAAATGCTATATTGAGACTATCCAAAACTAAAGGAGTGGATTCAAATATGGCAACACGGACAGTGCTCTCTCGTGACGCGGCGCGTAACCTA
>ERZ773010.997-NODE-997-length-18349-cov-4.441238_pt1 | contig 18349 bp, 10 predicted proteins | sample MGYA00580842_ERZ773010 | MGnify/ENA primary metagenome ERZ773010 (study PRJEB29015, sample SAMEA2737982) | human oral metagenome | biome: human oral; feature: human-associated habitat; material: dental | place: China | collected 2107 ...
TGTGTACACAACTGTATACCCACGTGTACACAACAGTATACACGCGTGTACACAAGTGCGCTCTAAGTATCTCCTCTCTAGGGCTCACTTGTATGTCTGTTTCTTGGGGATAATGCCTCGGATCTCTAGGGATGGGCTAAGGCTCCCTAGGATATGAAATGATACCTCCGAAGATCCAAAGGCTGGAGTGTGCGAGAGTGATCATTCGTCGGCTCTGAGCGACATATAGGGGTTAGTATGAAGTAAGGATATTCCCATTATGGAAGGGAGAGCTGATCTATTATAGCAACATAAGCGCAGGATATGGCAGTAATAACACACATATAGAGGTATTGAGAAAGACACATCCATCCGATGCTGCGGCAGGGATAGTTAAGAGGAGAAGATATGGTATGAGAGGTAGGGAAAAAGGAAGGGGGCGGCCCGAAGACCGCCCCCTGGTTTACCCCTTTCGCCCTTAGATGGAGTCCAGCTGTCAGGGAATCGAACCCTTATCCCTCCGTCTGAGAGGTCTCGAATCGAATACTTGGGCACTCCTTCCTCAGAGCTACCTTGACCCTCGGCGTCGCAGTCCCGTGTGGGCTCGACCCTCGGTCTCGGCGTTCGCTCCTCGTTTCGGAAGTCCTTTCTTCTCCCCGTCTTCTCTCAGGCCAGTGTTCCCATAAACTACCAGTCCTTTCTCCAAGTCGTGCTTGTGCTCCTTGGGGCCGCCCGAAGGCCGACCGATTCGAGCCACAGAACACTCAGGCTTCTCTGCAGTACATCTCGGCACATCCAGCCCTGTTCCCTTGTCCACCGAAGCTTCCAAGTTGCATGATCCTTGCCCTTTGCGCTTAGCACGAATAACCATAACTCTCTCTTCGTCTTGATGCTCTTCGCCAGAGACACCCAGTTCTGCTCAAGAGTCTTTTCTCACGGGGGGAAGTCGAATCCCCCAAAGCACCGCTCGTGAGCCGTTCAAAGTCGCTGTTGGCTTGTCACACTGATCACTCCTCTCGGGTCACACCACCCTCAAGTCGAGACCACAATCTCTGGACTCTGCCTTGGTGCTGGATTCAAACCAGCAGCTACCCATACCTAGACGCGGCTACGTCCCTCCCCAGTTCCCTAAAAACCAATACTACAGCGGTAGGAGTCGAACCTACCTATCATCGTTAGGGCTCCGATAGTACCCACGCTGTATTCACCTTTCGGTAGAGAGCGGTATGGATAGCCAAGACCATCTTCTTAACCTCTCATCTACTGCTCTCTCGACGTGCGGGGTAAACCTAATATAGATGCTAGCAGGAGGGAGAGCATACGCTCATCCTTGCGTAGCAGATTGATATAGCCACCTATCTCGGTGATATTGCGGGGAGCAGGCACCCGAGGCGGGACGAACTCCGTCTCCGTCGCCAGACGGCGCAGGAGCATCTTCCTGAGCTCGACCATCTCCTCGGAGGACTCCCGTGTGAGGAGCTTCTCCACTAGTTGATCCCATGCTGTAGCCATAGTTCTATATTCTTTAGTGTGTGATTACTTAGCGGACTTCCTCTTGCGCTCCTCATTGAGCCAGAGTACTTGCTCCAAGATGTGGGGCAGGTGCACCTCTCTGACCTCCGGGTCAGAGAGACCACTCTGGGCGAGGTAGATCCCATACGAAGCACATAGGATGTATGGAGTGTGCGCCTTCACGAGGCGCTTGTATTCACGGAATCCCTTGACCATCTTATACTGCTCCGCTATGGCGTGGAAGAAGCCTGTCTTGAGCTCTAGCATCTCCCTTTCCGTAGCTTCGCCGAAGCCAAGCTCGGAGATATCGATCTCCTCGATGAAGGTGGGGAAGCGATACCTGATGGTCTCTAATGCCCCTTCGTCGGCCAAGTAGCTGAGGACAGGGGTGGGATTAGCCTTGCCCCTGAGCTGGGGATCTGTCTCGATCGCCATCACTCTACGCTGCACCATCGAGAGGTAGATGTCATCCAGCTCCTGATGAGAGACATCGTGGTAAGCGAGATAGAGCCCTAGCGAGATAGCGATGTTCTCCTTCCCGGGATAAACCTCATGTAGTCGCTTGTACTCCTGGTAGTCCTTGAGCTCCTCTCGTTCGGCGGCAATAGCGAAGAAGAAGGCAGCCTTGAGACCGACCTCCTGTCGGCGAGAGGTGGGCACGAAGCCCAGCTCTGAGAGGTCTACATCCTGTGCATAGTAGGGATACAGCACCCTGAGGTCAAGGGAATTGGAAGTATCGGGGGCAGTCCCTCCGTCCGCAGGCTTATCTTCCCCGGGCCTATCGGGTGATGGATGATCCTCACGGGGGATATCGGGGGCCGAATGATCTTCGCTGGGGGTGTCGGGAGTAGGCTTATTCGGCTCGCCTCTGCCCTCGCTGGGCTTATTGGGCTGAGGCTTATCCTCGGGCTTATGCCCCTGGCCTCCACCTCCACTAGGCTTATCCCCAGAGGGCGCATGATCCTTGCTCGGTCTAGTCGTATCCTTAGAGGCGTCTCCCTTACTGGGGGGAGGAGTGGGTTGGCTCTCGACCTTGCCCTCCGAGGGCTTTGGGGGTAGAGTTGGCTTCGCCGTAGAAGTTCCCCCGCCAGCAGAGCCAGAGGACTGCTGTCCCCCCTCAGGCATGGCCGTCTCGGGAGGTGTAGGATTGGAGTCCTTAGCCTCGCTCTTTACCTTGGCGATGCAGTAGTCGAGAGCCTTATTAATGACGGAGGAGTTCTGTGTGAGGGCATTGGACTGCGCCTGTATATTGGCAACGCCTGTCGCACTCATCAGGGCGGCTGTGCTGGCTGTACCCGTGATATCGGTGAAGGTCGGTGTCTGCTTCTGCGTCATCGGCGTGATGAGGTCAGGCGTCGTGACGGCCGTAGGCGCGGAAGGGCCGGTGACCCCTAGGGAGGCAAAGCCACCAGGAGCCTTATCCTGTAGGTAGTCGGTAGAGCTGAGAGCGCTGGCACTGAGCTCCATCTTGTCGTGCTCGGAGTCCTTCCAGTTCCAGAAGCGAGTGAGATCGATCTCTTCGCTGACGTTGGTCTCGCCGAGGACAGCCTCGCCGACCATACCCTCTGTGGGGAGGGAGATCGTGGTGACCGGCACTCGGAAGGAGGAGGCGTGGTAGCGGTAGAGGGCATCCTGAATCTCCGCCGCGGTCTTACCTAGCTTCTCTGCCAGCGACTGAGGATAGGTGAAGGGGAAGATCATACAGTTGCCATAGAAGCCGAGCATCTTGTGGACGTTGATGCAGTTCAGCAGAGGGATGTCAATATTCCCCTTGAGCTCATTGTAGGCATCGTTGCCGAAGATGTTCTTGAAGTTCATGTCCACCGTATAGGACTCCAGCATGATAGCTAGCTCGCCATCGCTCAGTCTCGACCATACCCCCTGAGAGTAACGGAGAGTCTCGGAGGCGATATGCTGTAGCGTCGTCTCCATACTCTGCAGCTCGCTATAGCGGAGGATCGGCGTAGAGGGAGAGAGGTCGATATATACGGAGCCGTGCTGTAGAGTGTAGCTGGGCAGGACAGCACCCTCGATCACCTGCCCATCCATACCCCTGACCTCGCAGCTCGTGAGATAGAGTGGGGTAAGACTCCTAATACTAGAGGCATCAAGCGTCGCTCCACCCTGTACCTGATTGACATAGAAGTTCTCGGGCAGACCACTACTATAGTGTGCGATATCCCGGTAGTCTTTAGCTATCTTATTCTCATCCATGTAGAGATTCATGTGGCACTTCAGATAGTTATTGACAGCCGTTATCTGATAGCCCGTCCAGCTATCATCGCCGTAAGCAAGGGTATCCACTCCGTCCTTCCAGATGATGGAATAGCCAGCATAGAGCTTGTACTTGAGGGGTGAAACCTCATTCCTGATCGAGATCTCAGAGAAATCTTGCTCTGTAACGCCCTTAGGGAGGGTGAAGGAGAGTGTGATCTGGCTATCAGGGCAGGAGGCACGTAGCTCCTTGAGGCGCACCAGGAGATCCTTCTTGGAGCGGATCGTATGCTCCTCTATGGCTTCAGCGAGTGCATGCTGATTGACCGAAGAGGAGATGACCTGCCCCTGCACCGATCCCTTACCGCCAGAGAAGCGCAGGCGTGCGACGATGGAGTCTACCTCGAGGAACTTCCCCGTGAGGGTCATCACGATGCTCTTGCCTGCACATGAGTTCCCTCTCTTCTCCATCACCCATTCCGGGTAAGAGGCATAGCGCTGGATGAGGTTAAGCCCCGTACGATAGCGATAGGGGAGCTGGTGGTAGAGGCTATCATAGTAGCGGACGAGGGTATCATAGCGGGTATCAAAGACAGCCTTACGGAAGGGTGAGGAGGTCGTATCCAGGTACAAGCTCTGCCCTGCAGGTAGGAAGCGGATGAGCTTCATTGGCACGAAGAGCACTAGATCCACCCCATCGATACAGGTCTCTAGGCGATAGCGACGCATTACCTCCCAGTACTGGATGGTCATCGCATGGGAATGGTTGTGGTTGGCGATGATACGCGTAGAGACCGAGGAGGACTCGTTGCTGGAGGCTGCCCGTATGCTCACACGCCGAGCCTCTGCCACCCGCTCAGCAGCGGAGCGTATCCTGTGTTGGAAGCTCTGTGCGGCCTGCGACGCTTCGCTACTGGAGTTACTCTGCCGAGAGGAAGATGAAGCTCGCCCACGTGAATTAGAGTAGCCGAAGCTTAGCGAACCCGAGATACCCTGATAGGCACCAGCGAGCCCGAAGCCAAAGCTCTTGGAGGTCGTGCTAAACTGAGAGGAGCTCTCTCCCTCCATCTCCTGCCCCATCGCATAGTCGTAGGCAGCAGAGGCAGAGTCCACCTGTGAGCCCAGGTAGCGATCCCACACCCGATCCTGCCCCTCGGCTCGATCGGCGACGGAATAGGACTGGCTCTGCTCACGCACCACCAGACGCTGCTCCTCGCCCGGAGCTAGGATGGTAGAGTAGAGGAGCGTGCCGAGAGCGAAGCCATCAGGCACCCAAGCCTGATGCATATTGAGCACATAGCCGATCCCGAGCGTGGCAGCCTGTGGGATGCTATCGGGGTTCTCGGCCATCTTCTTCTTGTATCCCATGACGTCTACGGGGGACATCAGCTTGGCTCGGCTAGCATTCTTCGTCGCTGCAGGATAGATAGCGGGCTCTACGAGACGCTGGAGCATCGTATATCTATAGGTACGCGAGGGAGCGGTGTCTGTCGGCAGGCGTATGGCATCATCCCCCTCTCCCATGAGCTTGACACTAGGCAGCACACGAGGCTTATCATCATCCCAGCCGCCGTTGAAGAGCTCGTGGGTGAGGATCAAATCCCCGACCTCTGCATCGAGGTCGGTACGAGAGAGGAGGTTAGTCAGGGTCTTGCCGATATCATCGGTGGTAGGATCGATGTCGTAGATTTCCTTTATGAGGGCGTCACGCTTGACCTTCTGAGCCTTGTGCTCCCTTCGAGTGGTCTCCATCTGCTCGGCACTCTGACAGAAGCGTGTGATGAACTGCTCCTCATAGACCGAGGGGCTGCTCCCCTTGATAACCTTGCCATCGTCATTGATGACCTTGCGTTCCTTGAGGAGCTGATAGGTCTCGAGGATCTGCTCCAGGCGGATCATCTCCTTATTGATGGTATCTAAGTCGTAGAACTTAGAGACCAGCTCATTCGTATATAGTACCTTTCCACTGGAGGACTTCCTCCCAGGTATGCGGATACGCTCTAGGAGCTCGGAGGACATACGTACGAAGGTCTGCTTCTTCATCCCCTGTGTGATGGTAAAGGTGACCTTCTCCTGCACGTTGTACTTATCGGGTAGGACGATGAGGAATCGGCCATCCCCGTCACTGAAGCAGGAGAGCTTCTTGTCGTTCTCTAGCTTCTGCTCCGAGGGGTTTGTGATGCCATCTATTTGGATGAGCACATCGGACTTGGGGCGAGCCTTGCTATCGGCCTCCCCCGAGTAGCGTATGCGTATCTGTCCACTGAGGGTGCGAGGCAGGGGGAGCGCCACAGCGATATCCTGCAGAGCGGTGAGACCCTCGGAGATGATCTGTGTGTCGGTCTTGATGTCGGGGAGTGGACGCCCTCTCAGCCCATCCTCATAGAGATGGGTAGGCTCGGGGGGATCGCTGGGGCCAAAGACGACCCTATACCTATATTGCATCGGTGTAGTACCGACCTCTACCCTATTGCGTGCGATCTCCCTCGCCTTACGAAGGACCTCGGGGTCGGCATTCGGGCCAATAGGTCCCGTCTCAGAGAACTGACGAGCAGCCTCGATCACCTCCCAAAAGCTGATCGGAGCGAACATGCTCTGTGATGCCTCTATGATCTCTCCGAGTTTGTCAAGTCCAACCATTGAGAGGTCAGGATGTGCGGCATAGAGAGGGAGGAGGACAGGGTATAGCTTCTGTAGATCGACATACATCAGATCTAAGGCACTGCGGATACCCGCCAGCGTGAGGATATAGGCTAGATCGGTGGACATATCAGGCAGACGCCATAGGTCAGCCTGCATGACCCAGTTGGTCACGTACTTTACATCTGTCTCGAGGCGTTCGGCCATCTGCTTACGCTGCTCCGGCGTCGCCCCACTTGCTAGTAGACCTGCGATGTCGTAGACCTTGCATTGTGATGCGAGGGCTCTCTTCTTCGCGTAACTAATACCTTTTATCGGGATTAGGTCTGTGAGATCTTTTGTTGCCATAATATAGATAGCTGTGTTATGTTTTTGGGGCAAAGTTAGAGGGACTTCATCGGAGGGTGTTAGGCAGTATCGTGCAAGTTTTAGGTATAATCGTGCAAGTTTTCTCCTGCTTGTCAAAATTCCACATAGCCCGAGTAGGCGAAATCGTGCATTTTTTAGGCTTAATCGTGCATCTTCTTCACCCACGACATCATTACATCTCTGGCTGGCAATACATTAGAGAACACCTTTACAATAGGCAGTATGGAGGGAACATTTTGTTTAGCTCAAAAGATTTTAGATATTTGCTGAAAATATTTCCTTATGAAAGGGTCACAGCACATACTTCTCATCCTGCTAAGCACCATCGCTCTCCTTGAGCTCCTACCATCGTGTCATACAAGGAAGAGCACCTTCACTCCCGAGGAACGGCGTGAGGCAGATAGTATCGTGCGCCAAGCCAAGAGCCTAGAGGAGCTAGAGCGTCTACAGAGACGCTTCGACAAGGAGGGACACCGCCTAGCCAGCATCATAGCGCTTAGAGAGTGGGGAAAGAGGCTTCGTAACGAGAGCCGATTTGACGAAGCCCTCCTCGTACACAGCAAAGCCTCCGAAGCAGCCCAAGACCTACAAGATACTCTTGAGTGGGTACGTGCCCTCAACGATGTAGGGACGGACTACCGCCGTATAGGAGCACTCGATGTAGCCCAGCAGTACCACTACCAGGCCTGGCTCATCAGCCAGGAGCACTCCGACACCACTGCCCAGGCAAAGAAGAACCAAGTCGTCGCCCTCAACGGACTCGGGAACATCTACATGACCCTAGGCAACTACCGACGTGCCGACAGCGCCCTGCGTATGGCTCTCGCTGGAGAGATAGCCCTAGGGAGCGCCGTCGGGCAAGCAATCAACTATGCCAATCTCGGGGCAATCTTCGAGCACAGAGGGATGCTCGACTCAGCATGGCACTACTACCGCCTCTCCATGCAGTTCAATGAGCAGGACCACAACACTCTGGGCATCTCCCTGTGCCATACCTACTTCGGATCGCTCTATGAGAAGGCTGAGGACTACGAGCATGCCATCGCCGAGTACCAGAAGGCCTACGAGCTGATGAGCTCCTCCAAGGATGACTGGCATGCCCTCACCTCCCTCCTAGCTCTATCGGGTATCTACCTGCGTCTCGGACAGGAGGAGCAGCTACTACCCCTGCTGGAGCGATCGGCCTCGATCGCACGACGCATCAAGTCCCGAGAGCATCTGGCCGAGGTCTACTCCCTCTACTACAAGTACTACAAGAAGCAGGACGACTACATCAGCGCCCTCTACTACCAGGAGCTCGCTACTGGCCTTCGGGATAGTATCGTCGGGATCGAGCAGGTCAATCGGATACAGAACACAGGGATTAGCATCGAACGCTCCCGTCAGGCTCGCCAGATGGACGAGGTACGTCTACGTCTGGAGCACGAGCAGGCTACCCGCCATGTGAGCTATGCGGTCTTCTTCCTCATTTTCCTGCTCCTCGTCCTCTTGATCGGAGCCCTACTCTACATCCAGCGAATGCGCACACGTAGCCACCTAGCACTGAAGCAGGTGAGTCAGATGCGTGAGCACTTCTTCACCAACATCACCCACGAGTTCCGTACCCCACTGACCGTCATCCTCGGACTAAGCCAAGACCTCCGCCGAGACCCCAACAATAGCCAGAAGGTGCACGAGCAGGCAGACACCATCCAACGACAGGGCAATAGCCTACTGACCCTCATCAATCAGCTCCTAGACATCACCAAGATACGCTCCGCCATCGGCATCCCCGACATGCGCCACGGCGACATCAGAGCCTACATCGGTGCTCTGCTGGAGAGCTACCGAGACTACGCAGAGAGCCGACATATCTATCTCCTCTACAAGGGGGACGACCCCATCGTCATAGACTTTGTCCCGAGCTATATCAACAAGATCGTCATCAACCTCCTCTCCAATGCCTTCAAGTTCACCCCTGCCTACGGTACCATACAGGTAGCTCTAGAGCAAGCCGAGGGGATACTCCACCTCGAGGTATCCGACACGGGCTCGGGGATCTCTCCCGAGGCACTCCCCCACATCTTCGCCCCCTTCTATCAGGCACAGGGCGAGAGTGCCACTGGTGGGTCGGGTATCGGGCTAGCCCTCGTCAAGCAGATCATAGACACACTAGAGGGCGAGATAAGTGTCACCAGCACCCTCGGCGAAGGAACCAAGATCCACATCGCCCTACCCATCCAGGAGTACAAGGGGACAAAGAGCCTCATCGGTGGCGAACACCTCCCCTGCGACCTACCCCTCGTCACCCAGGTCAAGGAGCAGACAGAGCCCACAGCTCTAGCAGGCACACGTATCCTCATCGTCGAGGATCATCGGGACATCGCCTCCTATATGGGCTCCCTACTCTCCGCCCATGGCTACGAAGTCTACTACGAGCCCGACGGGCAGAAGGGGCTAGAGCGAGCCAAGGAACTCGTCCCCGACCTCATCATCTCTGACCTCATGATGCCCCAGCTAGATGGCCTAGAGATGACACGTATGATCCGCACAAACGAGGTGATCAGCCATATCCCCATCATCATGGTCACAGCAAAGGTCACTGAGGAGGACCGCCTACGTGGTCTACAGGCTGGGGTGGATGCTTACCTCACGAAGCCCTTCAGCAGTGAGGAGCTCTGCCTGCGTGTCGAGAAGCTCCTAGAGCGTCAGCGACATCTGCAGTACCACTATATGCGCCATCTAGCCGAGGGGATAAAGGCTAGGGACAAGGAGCAGATACACGACGAATCTACCCCTCGAGCAGAGGAGAGAGACTGCGACTGCGAGCCAACCCTCACAGACCAGCCCACGACAGGGCTCTCCGAAGAGACACATCCTGAGACCGAGCCCAGCGAAGGGGAAGAAGCCGCAGTCATCCTCAGTCCTATGGATCAGGCCTTCGTGAGTCGTGCTACCGAGGCCATCCTCCAAGCCCTAGAGAAGTACCGAACGGTGGAGGTCTCCTCCCTAGCGAAGACCCTCTGCATGAGCCCGAGCCAACTCTATCGCAAGATGACAGCAGTGACTGGACACACCCCGATCAACTATATCCAGCATGTCAAGGTCAAGAAGGCCTGCCAACTCCTCGTCGAGCAGCCCAACATGTGTCTCGCAGAGATAGCTGAGCGGTCGGGCTTCAATGACTACTCCAACTTCCTACGCACCTTCAAGAGCCTCTGCGGTGTCCCTCCCAGTCGCTATGTCAGAGAGAGGGGCTCCCTCTCCCGACGATGCTGTGCCCTTAGCTAAGCCCGAGGACAAGCCCCCACACAAAGGAAAGCCCGAGAGACATAGGACTGGCCTATGCTCTCGGGCTTCGCTCATTCTAATACTCTAAGAGAATATCGTCATCTCGACGAGGGGGGCTCTCCCCCGCCTAGGGTATAACAAGCCTCCTATGGGTGAGGCGATACCCGAGAGCTGGGGGAGGTAAGGGAGGACTCTTCTAGTGAGAGGAAGTGAGAGAGGAGGAGAAGAGAGGGGAAAGGGGCGGAGGGTCTACTTGGCAGCCTCGAGGACAAGCTCGGGCGAGAGGTTCTTCTCACGCTGGGGAAGCTCGGTGATGAGGGCGGGGTTGAGGTAGTCGTACTCCTTGTTGGGGTTGGCGATGTAGCTACTCTTGACGTTGATCTTGTTGCGCACGAGGTCGTAGAGACGGTGTCCCTCGCAGAAGAGCTCTACACGACGCTCATCCAGCAGATCCCGCAGGGTGACCGAGGAGGCTGGGGTGTAGCCCGAGATGCGGTTCTTGCGCAGGGTGTTGTAGTACGAGACAGCCGTCTTGCCACTGGAGGACGTAGCTCCCTTGAGGAGCGCTTCGGCAGCGATGAGGTAGACCTCGGAGAGGCGAATGACCTTGTAGTTATTGACCGCTATGGGAGCCGTGGAGCCCTGCAGACCTGGATACTTCAGCGTGTAGTAGGCCTTGTTCGTCCCATCGCCCCCCTGACGCTCAGAGATAGCCGCTGTGAAGCGAATATCATCGGAGCGGTTGGCACGCAGCCAAGCGAGGAAGTCATCCGAGACCGCATACTCGGCATAGCCGCTGGGGTTGGTGTAGCTCCCTAGGCTGTTCAGCCCAGCATTGGACTTGTCCGTAGTCAGGATCTCAAAGAGGGACTCGGAGGCTCCTTGGGTATTCCACACCTTGGGATACTCATCACGAGTGTAGAGGGCATAGGGGCTATTGGCGATCACGTCCTCGGCATAGTCGTAGGCCTTCTGATAGTCACCATAGTAGAGGTAGGCACGGGAGAGGAGCGCCTTGACCGTCCAGCTATTGATATGCCCAGAGCCCGAAGTCTTGGCAGAGGAGAGCGCATTGCCCTCGAGTGCCTTGAGGAAGTCGGCGAAGATCTGCTCATAGGTCTCCTTGAGGGTCGAGCGCTGGAAGGTACGGGGCGTGTCGTCACTCACTAGGTTGAGGGGCACACCTGAGTACTGCGCCGTAGTGTTCACCCCCGAGGTGGGGATGTAGCAGTAGAGACGAGCCAGCTCGAGGTGCGCTAGAGCACGTAGAGCATAGAGCTGTGCGATGTCATCCTTGGCCTCCTGCTCATCGGTAGAGCCCGCCTTGAGCCCCTTGAGTACGGCAGGGGCATACTTGAGCACGTTGTTCACACGTCCGATGACGAAGGAGAACTGACGGTAAGCCCCCTCAGAGAAGGCAGAGTTACGCCTCGTGGTGAAGTGGTGGGCATCGGTCGTCTGCTGGTAGCCGGGATTGACTATCTTGACATCACCGCCCTTGGCATCGGGGTAGAGGGCGACATCACCGCCATAGCCGTAGCGCAGTACGAGGGGAGAATAGGCACCATTGACGGCACGGTGTAGGGAGGCCACGGACTCGATCGCCTCATCATCGGGCAGAGAGGTCGATGGGAACTGGTCAAGCTGCTTGGTGCAGGAGGCGAAGAGCGTAGCAGCTGTGAGGGCGATATATAGAGGGGTTCTTTTCATTGTGATGAGGAGCATTAAAATCCGACATTGAGACCGAAGCTGATCGTACGCAGCGAGGGGACATCGAGGGCACGGAAGCCATTGATGGGTACCTCGAGTTCCTTGTCCTTGGTAGCTGCATAGAGGTAGAGGAGGTTATTAGCCGTCAGCGAGAGACGGAGCGAAGAGAGGCGAAGCACGTCGGTGACCTTCTTGGGAAGGGCATAGCTGAGGCTTAGCTCCTTGAGGCGGATGAAGTCCGTAGAGTAGATCGTACGGGTAGACCATTCACCGCTATTAAGGGGAGAGTTGAAGATAGGTAGGGGGTTGGAGGCACCGGTATTGGTGGGGGTCCAGTAGTTACCGACCAGTTCCTTCACTTGGTTGAGCACCCCGAGACGGCGACCATCACCCTTGACATAGTGGCTAGAGCCCTCCAGCAGATGACCACCGAACTGATAGGTCACGAGTGCGCTCAGCGTGAAGCCTGCGTAGGAGAGGGTGTTCGTCAGTCCCCCGTAGACCTTGGGATAGGCAGACTTCGTGGGGGCACGCCCTGCCTCGTCGTAGCGGTAGGTGATGTTGCTAGGCTCTGCGGGCTTGGTAGGATCGATGAGGAAGCGACCCAGCCCCGTAGTGGGATCGACGCCCAGCCAAGTAGGCAGGTAGAAGGAGTAGACATCCTCCCCAGCACGATAGATATAGAGGCTCTTGGGACCATTGATGATATCGCCATTGGGCAGGGACTCGACACGAGAACGGATCTTCGTCAGGGAGAAGTCTAGGTTCCAGCGTAGGGACTTGGAGTTCAGCAGGTCGGTAGCGTGGAGCTCTGCCTCGAAGCCCCTATTCGATAGCTCCCCACTATTGCCCTGACGGGTATCCACAGCATAGTTGTAGGACACAGGGACAGCCATCAGCAGGTCAGTCGTATGCTTGTCGAAGTACTCAAGGCTCAGCGAGAAGCGACGAGCGAAGGTCAGATCAAGCCCGATATTCACACTGCGGCTCTTCTCCCACCCTAGGTCGAGGTTCGCCAGCTGGCTCAGCGAGATCGCAGGCTCGGTGCCGTAGCTCCCGCCGAAGGCATAGAGCGAGCGCCAGGAGTACTCGGCATCGGGAAGGTTACCATTCGTCCCATAGGAGGCACGTAGCTTGGCATCGGTCAGGAACTCATTCCCCTTGAGGAAGCTCTCACGGCCAAAGCGCCAAGCGGCAGAGAGGCTATAGAAGATCCCCGAGCGGTTATTACGACCGAGCTTGGAGGAGATGTCGTTACGCAGGCTGAGACCAGCGAAGTAGCGGCCGTCATAGTTATAGTTCACCCGGCCTAGGTAAGAGAGCAGGAAGCTGCCGTAGTGCTGGGCATCTCCGTCGTTGAACTGTGCGTTGCCCAGCTCCTTGAGCTTGGTCGTCGCATACTGGTTCACTGCTATCTGGGTACGGAGCTGGTCAAAGCTCTGCGCCTCGACCCCTGCGAGAGCATCGACATGGTGCTCCCCAAAGTCTCGGTCGAAGTTCAGTACGTTGGAGGTCGTCTTGACCACGAGCTCATTGCTGAGACGCTGTCCTGTACCATTCTGTCGAGCACCATCACTGGAGAGAGGGCTGGCATACTGGAAGCCCTTGAGGAGGGTATACTCGATCGCATTGGTGGTCTTGAAGGAGAGGTAGTCCGTGAAGCGGATCTGTGCACTAGCATTCCCCGTACCACGTAGCGTCCCGACCTCGGTAAGGTAGGAGTCTGGGCTAAGGCGAGAGATTGGGCTGTCCCCCTTGGTCATCGGAGAGACATTGGTGTTGAGGGTGCCATCGGCATTGTACTTAGCCTCACTGGGGCGAGAGACGAAGGCCAGCAGGACAGGGTGCGTGAGGGAGACGGCATCCCGCTGTACGCTATTGTCTTGGCTCCCCTCGTTGCGGGTATAGGAGACCTGACCCTTGAAGGCGAGATCGAGCCACTTGGTAGCCTTGTTGTCCACGTTCAGTGCACCCGAATAACGCTTGAAGGAGCCGTAGGGAGTAACACTCGTAGCATCGTTGTAGCCGAGGGAGGCGAAGTAGCGGAGAGCCTCCGTACCCCCCGAAGCCGAGAGGGAGAGATCATTGAGACGACCTGTACCACCGAGGAGCTCCTTGCGCCAGTCGGTGCGTGTCGTACGGCTATTGACGAAGACCTCATCGGAGGCTGCTAATACTTTATCGGTAAGGGTGGAGGCATAGTTCTCACGGAGCTCAGCACGTCGCGAATAGTTAGCGCCCGTAGGGAGAAGTGCGTCCTGCTGCAGGAGGTAGCGGTTGATGAAGGCCTCACGGGTATAATCGAAGTGCTCGCTAGCATTCATCAGTTCGTAGGAATTGGTCGCAATATGAGAAAAGCCCGTGCTGGCGTTCAGCGTGAAGCGGGTCTTGCCCTGACGTCCCTGCTTGGTCGTGATCAGCACCACCCCGTTGGCAGCACGTGAGCCGTAGAGGGCAGCCGAAGCAGCATCCTTGAGCACGGAGATCGACTCGATGTCCTCGGAGTTGATCGTAGAGAGTGTGCTCCCTGATAGACCACCGATACCATAGTTCCCCACCGTGATGGGCACACCATCCACGACATAGAGGGGCTCTGTCGTACCGTTGATACTCCCGACACCACGTATCTGGATCGTACCAGCAGCACCGGGTGTCCCCGTCTGCGAAGAGACACGAAGGCCAGCGACCTTACCAGAGAGAGCCTTATCGACGGACTCTACCTTGGCAGCGGCAAGGCTGGAGGCCTTCACATTGGTAGCAGCCCCCGTGAGCGAAGACTTCTTCTGACGGCCATAGGCTACGACCACGACCTGATCAAGCACTCGATCCTCTTCGTTGAGGACGACACGTATCTCACCGGGCTTGACGGGCACCTGCTGGGATGTGTAGCCGAGGCTGGAGACCGTGAGGCTCTTCGTGCCAGCGGGTACCTTGACGCTGAAGCGTCCGTTGGCATCCGTCACGGCACCTATACCGGGTGCGCCTGTTACGATGACGTTGGCTGCGATGACGGGCTCATTGCCAGGGGCGGAGACCACCACGCCGGTGGCGGTGATATGTCCGTCTTGCGCCTTGGCTGCTCCGAAGGGGAGCGCAAGGAAGAGGAGGGTTAGTAAGCTTCTTTTCATCTTCGTTCTGTCTGCTTAATGATTGTATTACTTCGTGAATTTTCTTTGCGGGGGAGAGGGCAAAAAAGCAGTAAGCCTCCCTTTGGCACATTGACCAAAGGGAGGCTTACTGCTATGCGGTTATGTAACGACTACATACGGCTTACGGGGTAACGCTTCGACTTGGGCAATGCGGGACGTGGACTGGCATCATCATGCCAATCATCATCATTCGCCACATGCACATCGTCGTAGTCTGCGTCATCTTATTTGTAGCTGCGTTACTTAGTGAATTGTCGTTATCAGTCTTGAGGGAGGGGGATATATGTTTCCCTCAGCTTGTGACTGCAAAGGTAGATAATAGATTCTACATTGCAAAATATTTACAAAATACCCTGCTCCTACCTCGGAGGGCTACCCCTAAGGGGGTAGCACCCTCAGGGCGGGGAGCCAAGACGGATCCTAGGCCCCGCATTTATCGACCATTCCGAGGGCTTCGCCGTGCTGGTCTGGAGTGCTCTGGAGAGTACATATAATGATCGCAGTCATCACCTATGTAAGGTGACGACTGCGCTCATACCGAGAGCGCTGTTGCGCTCTCGGTATGAGCGTCTCACCGCTCTAGGTAAGAGCGCATGAGCCCACTAGGCAAGGGCGATAGAGGGGGTAGACTAGACGTAGCTCGTGCCCCCCAAAAGGGAGGCACGAGGTGAGGGAGGGGCAGGGGTATTAGCTCCATTAGACCTATTGCACCTATTAGACCTATGAGCTGAGCTAGAGGTAGGTGCGATAGGTCTAATAGGTGCAATAGGTCTAATAAACTCAGGAAAAAGCGAGGGGGAGGGTGCGAGGGAGCATATAGGCTCGGAGCTAGGCCTACCACAGCAGGGGGCTGGAGTAGCTCGTGCCCCTCTTGGAGGGGCACGACTACATGAGTGGGCTAGCTGAGGCTAGCGCCTGCCTCGATGATAAAAGCGACGAGCACGCTCGAGCTGATCTCCCATGTGATGCTGGATAGAGTCGTAGGAGTGACGTATGTCACGGGCCTGACGTTGGATCTCCTCGACCGCACGGGGGTCGAGCTTGTAGACTCGGCTGAGGCTATCCCCCATGTAACGCAGGGTGGAGTCGTAGGTCTGGCGGAAGGCTTGAGCTTGACGGCGGAGGCCCTCGATCACACGGCGGTCGAGCTTGTATACACGCTTGAGGCTATCCCCCATGTAAAGCTGGATGGAGTCGTAGGAGTGGCGGAACAATTGGGCTTGACGGCGGAGATCCTCGATCACACGGCGGTCGAGCTTGTAGGTTCGTCTGAGGCTATCCCCCATGTAACGCAGGGTGGAGTCGTAGGAGTGGCGGAAGGCTTGAGCCTGACGGCGGAGATCCTCGATTGTACGGCGGTCAAGCTTGTAGATGCGCTCGATCTGCTGGGGGGTGAGGAAATTGCGGAACTCCTGGTAGTACTTCTTGCGAATGGAGAGGAGCTGTTCGCTGCGCTCGAAGTAGTCCTTGATGGCACGCTCGGCCTCGGCATCTGTTCGTGCTCCCTTCGTCGCTTTGTCCCGAGGGGAGAGCGCCCAGATCTCCTGCTGTTGCTTGGCATAGAGCTCTACGAACCGGCGGGTGGTGGCTTCGTCGAAGCCGAGTTGCTTGGCGATGTAAGCCGCTTGGACTCGGCTCAAGCCTTGACGTGACGGGCGGGACGACTCTCGCTGTGACTGCTGGGCATATAGGGCACTGCTCACGAGGAAAAGTAGTGCGAGGAGGGTCAGCCTCATGGGAATTCTCATCATGATCTTATCTAGCTTAGAAGTTCATATACATATCATCCTGATAAGTGCTCAGGATAAACTCTTGGTCTGCGGGGCTTAGCTTCTCGAAGGCGAGAGCTACGCTCTCCAGCGTAGGTGCCACCTCGGGCTGGGGCGCTTGGTGATGAGGGGCAAGGGAGAGGACCGCCCAGATCGTCACGGCGGCTACCGCTAGGGCACTGCCGAGCCAAGGCAAGAGACGCCGAGCCCGAGCGGGCCGGGTGCGCCCCGTAGAGACAGCGGGGGGGACGTCGGTGGGCACAAGGGGCGGTATAGGGGCGACTTGGTCGGCTTGTTGCTCTCGGGCAATCGCCTCAAGGACAGAGTGCTCGATTTCGTCGAAGGTGCCTTCGGGTACGGTGTAGGGCATACGACGGGGGAGCTTGTCCAGATCTAGTTCTTCCATACTCCTAGTCATTCTCGTTGAGGTACTTCATTATTCTCTCTTTGGCCAAGTGATAGTTGGCCTTAGCACTGCTGGGGCTACTCCCGATCACTCGGGCGATCTCATCATAGCTCATATCCTCGTAGTAGCGGAGGTTAAAGGCCAGCTGCTGCTTCTGCGGAAGCCTTAGGATGGCTTGCTGGAGGCGGAGGAGGATCTCCTCCTCACTAACCGCACGGGCAGTCATACTGCTGGGGTCGAGGGGCTGCTGGCTGGGAAGGAGATCCTCCAGCGCTGTCATCGGCTCCCTACGCCGATCGAGGCATCGGAGGGCTTCGCCTGTGGCGATGGTGTACAGCCAGCTACGAAGGCTAGCCTCACGATCCCGCTTGGGGAGGGCATGGTAGACACGAATCCAAGTCTCTTGGCTCGCATCTTGGGCGTCCTCATGCACGACGACGAGTCGGCGGATATGCCAGTAGATACGTTCGTTGTAGGACTGCATCAGCAGGAGGAACCCCTGATCCAGCGACTCCTCCAGTGCCTGAGTCAGCGCTTCGTCTGTTAATTGCAGTCTACTCATTCGTTCTCGTTTTATCGATCTCTATACTCCTAAGACCGAGCAAAGAGCCAAAAGTCAAATGAGAAGAGAAAAGTTTTATCCCCTTAGGAGTCGGTGAGCAGTGAAGGTGCCCCCACTCCATTACACAAAAGACGTCCCTCGCCCACGCTACAAAGTCGTAGCATGGGCGGGGGACGTCAAGATTTCCACCCCGAAGGGGAGGCTCAGGGAATGGGCTTACTTCTTCAGCGCCTTGAGGTCACGATCAAGCTCGCAGATGCTCTCAAGATTGTTACAACGCGGGCGGTCGTCGCCAATATAGAGCCCAGCCAGAGCAACTAGCACACCATATACACTCAAAAGCAGATTACTCTTCCTCAATGCCAAAGTATGATTTGATACTTTTGACTTGCTGCTCTCGGCTACTCTTAAGTTCTTCGGGCGATCTTTTATCACCAATTACTTTATTCAAGAAGTCGAGTAATTCCTTTTCGAGGTCAAACCCTTCCATCCTGTAGTATACTTCTTTCACCCGAAGCTCCATCTTTTCCTCATCAAGTTCCACCTTCAATATTCCGAGTGCACTAGACGCTATGACATAACCAAGTAAATACCATAATATCGAAATACTCTCCTCTCCCAAGATCTTACTGGTCATCTCTTTAAGGTCTATCTTCTTCTTTTTCTTTCTAGCATAGCAACATCCGAGGAGCATCAGCCCCCCAAGAAGGAACTCCGTGATACATAGTTTCTAAAAATAGTTTCTCTTTCTTTACTAGAACCCTTTAAG
>ERZ773010.1009-NODE-1009-length-18219-cov-22.078342_pt1 | contig 18219 bp, 8 predicted proteins | sample MGYA00580842_ERZ773010 | MGnify/ENA primary metagenome ERZ773010 (study PRJEB29015, sample SAMEA2737982) | human oral metagenome | biome: human oral; feature: human-associated habitat; material: dental | place: China | collected 2107 ...
GGGCGAGATGCCCTACATCATGCCCCGCAACGAGCAGGGCGCCGTCCACGCCGCCGCGGCCTTCGCCAAGGTCCGCAACCGGATGTCGACGTACATGGTCACCGCCTCCATCGGCCCCGGTTCGCTCAATATGGTCACCGGCGCCGCCCTGGCCACCACCAACCGGGTCCCGGTCCTGCTGCTGCCCTCCGACCAGTTCGCCACCCGCGTGCCCGACCCGGTCCTCCAGCAGCTGGAGGACCCCACCAGTCTTGACGTCACGGTCAACGACTGCTTCCGCCCCGTGGCCCGCTTCTTCGACCGGATCAACCGCCCCGAACAGCTCATCCCCTCGCTGCTGAGCGCCATGCGTGTGCTCACCGACCCCGCCGAGACCGGAGCCGTCGTCCTGGCCATGCCCCAGGACGTCCAGGCCGAGGCCCACGACTGGCCGGTCGAGTTGTTCCGCAAGCGCGTGTGGCACGTGCGCCGGCCGGTGCCCGAGCCCGCCGCCCTTGAGCGCGCCGTCGCCCTCATCAAGGCGGCCGAGCGCCCCCTGATCATCTCCGGGGGCGGCACCATCTACTCCGAGGCCTGCGAGGAGCTGCGCGCCCTGGCCGCCGCCACCGGCATCCCGGTGGCCGACACCCAGGCGGGCAAGGGCGCCATCAACTACGACCACCCCTGCGCCGTCGGGGCGGTGGGCTCCACCGGCGGGGACTCGGGCAACCACCTCGCCGACAAGGCCGACCTGGTCATCGGCGTGGGCACCCGGTACTCGGACTTCACCACCGCCTCCAAGACCCAGTTCAAGAACCCGGGGGTGCGCTTCGTCAATATCAATGTCACGCCCTTCGACGCCGCCAAGCAGAGCGCCGAGATGATCGTGGCCGACGCCCGCGAGGCCCTGAGGGCGCTCACCGCCGCCCTGGACGGCCACCGCGTCGGCGAGGACTACTCCCGCGAGATCGCCGCCGAGCGCGAGGCCTGGTTCGCCGCCACCGAGCGCTGCTACCACCTGGGTCACGGCCCGCTGCCCGCCCAGACGGAGGTCTTCGGGGCCCTCAACGAGCTCATGGACCCCGACGACATCGTCATCAACGCCGCCGGCTCCATGCCCGGCGACCTCCAGGCGCTGTGGCAGGCCAGGACGCCCATCCAGTACCACGTGGAGTACGCCTTCTCCTGCATGGGCTACGAGATCCCGGCCGGCCTGGGGTGCAAGCTCGCCCGCCCCGAGTCCGAGGTCGTCTCCATCGTGGGCGACGGCACCTACCAGATGCTCCCCATGGAGCTGGCCACGGTCGTCCAGGAGAACGTCAAGGTCATCTACGTGCTCCTGCAGAACTACGGCTTCTGCTCCATCGGGGCGCTCTCGGAGTCCCGGGGCTCGCAGCGCTTCGGCACCAAGTACCGCCAGCGCGGCGCCGGCTCCCACCTGGAGGACACCGAGACCGTCAAGGGCGTGGACATCGCCGCCAACGCCGAGTCCTGGGGGCTGAAGGTCTACCGGGTGTCCACGATCGAGGAGTTCAAGGAGGCCTACGCCCGGGCCCACGCGGGCGAGGAGGCCGCCATGATCCACATCGAGACCGACCTGTACGGCCCCAACCCGCCGTCCTCCTCCTGGTGGGACGTGGCGGTCTCGGGCGTCTCCCGCCTGGAGTCGACGCAGCGGGCCTACGAGCGCTACCTGGAGGACAGGAAGCCGCAGCGCCACTACCTGTGAGCGTCGGCGCCCCCTGTGCCCACGGGGCTCGAGTGGCTGGGTGCTGCCCAAGGGTGAGGGAGCGATGGCGACGAGGGCCTGGGAGTCAGGTAGAGTTGCGTGAGCGCTAGGCGTTGCTGCTGAGCGCGCCGAGCGTGGGAATGGGGTGAAAGCGTGGCGTCCACGGCTGGCGTCCAGGTGGTTGCGACGGTCCCCGTGCCGTACAGGCTGTCCTTCATGGTGGGGGGCCTCCTGTCCGCCGAGGCGACGATCGCCGTTCCCCTCTACCTGAGGCTCCATGACTGGACTGCAGTCCGCGCAGCACTCGCTGAGGACAACCTGCTGCACGCGCGTGCGCGCGCCACCGGGGTCCGCCTCGCCAGGGAGGTGGTGCAGAGGATGTCGACGCTCGGCGACGCCGAGCTCTGCTACCTGGCAACGGCCCTCTCGCCGGACCGCAGGCACCTGATGTGGGCGGCTGCCTGTCGTCACTACGAGATCGTTGCTGACTTCGCCCATGAGGTCCTGAGGGGCAGCTATCTGCGTGGCATCCATGCGCTGTCTGCCGAGGACTTCGAGCGCTTTTGGGACGCGAAGGCCCTGTGGCACAGCGAGCTGGAGGCGACCAAGCCGTCCACCCGCGCCAAGATTCGCACCAACCTCTTCCTCGCGATGCGTCAGGCTGGCCTGCTGGAGGAGGGAGGCATCGTCGCGCCCCTGCTCTCGCGCGAAGTCCGTCTGCTCCTGGACCAGCGCGCCCCGAGTGACCTGCGCTTCTTCCCGGTCAGGAGCAGCCTGTGAGCAGCCGAGACCTCGTCGCTGAGGAGCGCCACGTCCTGGCGGTCCTGTCTTCCGAGCGCTTCCTTAGGATGGAGGGCCTGGGCAACGAGGTCCCTTTCTTCATCTGGGCCTACCCGCCCCAGCAGGAGCTTGAGGTCCAGGAGGCCACCGGGCGCATCCTCTCCGTCCTGCGCTCCGAGCATGGCCTGAACGTGCTCGCCGTGGACCTCTTCGATCTCTCCATCACTCTGTTGGAGGAGCGGGGACGGAGCGTGCTTGACCGCCTGGAGGCCGTGGAGCCCACCCGCAGCAGGTCGGACTTCCGCCGCGACCTGCAGCGGATGCTCGACCCCGAGAAGCACATCGTTCCCGCCATCAAGCAGCAGATCGACGTCGAGGCGGACCTGGACATCCTCGTACTGACCGGCGTTGGACGGGTCTTTCCCTTCGTCCGCTCACACAACATCCTCAACAACCTCCAGCGCGCTGCGTCCCGTATCCCGGTGCTCACGCTGTTCCCGGGGGAGTACCGGCAGGCGGCCGGCTCGGGCTCCTCCCTGGTGCTCTTCGACCGGCTGACGGATGACCAGTACTACCGCGCCAAGAACATCATGGAACAGGAGCCAGCATGAGCCCTGCGGCGATCGGCAGCCTCTTCACCAAGGAGGTCTCGCGCCCCATTGAGGGAGTCGTCAAGGCCGACGACACCGAGCACCTGTCCGTGGAGATCGACGAGTACGTCCTCACGGGGGAGACCGCCTCCGCGCTGTCGGACTTCCTGGAGGTCTACACGGCGCCGGTCTACGGAGGTGGCAATGGCGTGTGGATCTCGGGCTTCTTCGGCTCGGGTAAGTCGCACCTGCTGAAGATGCTCGCCCATCTGCTGGGGGATGTGCCCGGTGAGGGCGCCGCCAGGCGGCCGGCCGCTGAGGCCTTCGCGGCCAAGGCGCAGGGTGATGCCATGCTCGGCGGCCTGCTGGCCAGGGCGGGCCGGATTCCGGCGACCTCCCTGCTGTTCAACATCGATCAGAAGGCGCCGCTGATCGACAAGAACCAGACGGATGCCCTGCTGCAGGTGTTCGTCAAGGTCTTCAATGAGGCGCGCGGCTACTACTCGGGGGATCCCTCGGTCGCCCGTTTCGAACGCGACCTGGACCGCCGGGGCCTGCTGGGCGACTTCACGGCGGCCTTCGAGGACGCGGCCGGGGTGGCGTGGGAGCAGGGTCGGGAGGAGGGGATCCTTCAGGAGCACAATGTCACCCTGGCGTGGTCCCGGGTCACGGGGGAGGCGGGCACGCACAACATTCTCAGCCGCTATGAGGACCAGTACTCGCTGTCCATTGAGGATTTCGCGGATGAGGTCGCCCAGTGGCTGGCCGCCCAGGCCCCGGAGCACCGTCTGCTGTTCATGGTAGATGAGGTGGGGCAGTTCATCGGCTCGGACACCCGGCTCATGCTCAATCTGCAGACGATTGTGGAGACGCTGAGCACGAAGTGCGCGGGCCGGGCGTGGGTGTGTGTCACCAGCCAGGAGGACATGGATGGTGTCATCGGTGACCGCACCAGGACCCAGGGCAATGACTTCTCCAAGATCCAGGCGCGTTTCGCCACCCGCATGAAGCTGACGAGCCGTGATGTGGAGGAGGTGATCGAGAAGCGTCTGCTGGGCAAGAATGCCGACGGCGAGGCGGCTCTCGACCCCCTGTACTCGCGGCACCACGCGAGCTTCCGCACCCTCTTCGACTTCGTCGACGGCACGAAGACGTACCGCAGCTACGAGGGCAGGGAGGGCTTCATCCGGCGCTACCCCTTTGTCCCTTACCAGTTCCCCCTGTTCCAGGAGGCTCTGGTGGGCTTGTCCGACCACAATGTGTTCGAGGGGCGCCATGCCTCCGTGGGTGAGCGCTCGATGCTGGGCGTCGTCCAGAGCGTGGTCACGGATCTCGCCGGCAGCCCGGTGGGAACACTGGTGCCCTTCGACGCGATGTTCTCCGGTATCCGCCAGGCCGTGAAGTCTGCGGCCACCCGGAACATCACGACGGCGGAGACCCACCTGCAGCCCGGAACGGTCAAGGAGGTCGCGGTCCGCCTGCTCAAGGCCCTGTTCCTCGTCAAGTACGTGAACGGCTTCCATGCCACGCCGCGTAATCTCACCATCCTGGTGCGCCGTGGCCTCGACGAGGATGCGGCCTCGTTGAGCGACCAGGTGACGCAGGCTCTGGACCTGCTGGAGCGCGAGACCTACGTCCAGCGCAACGGCCTGGCTTACGAGTACCTGACCAACGAGGAGCAGGACGTCGAGCAGGAGATCAAGACCACCGATGTTGACTCGGAGGACGTCTCTAGACTTCTGGCGGACATCATCAAGAATGACATCACCAGGGTCTTGTCCGTGCGGCACGAACCCACGGGACGGGATTTTAAGTACGAGCTGCGTATCGACGAGTCCTCGTACAGCCGCCCCCACACATTGGCGGTGCACTACATCACGTCGGCGCTGGGCCAGCCCCGCGAGGTGGTCCTGGCCCAGTCCATGGGACGTGACGAGCTGCGGGTTCTGCTTGCGGATGACCAGCGCATGTATGAGGACCTGAGGCTGTACGTACAGACGGACAAGTACGTGCGTCTGCGCAGCGGCTCCGAGCTCACTGAGACCCGTCGGCACATTCTTGAGGCCAAGAGTAGGCAGAACCAGGAACGACGCCGAGGGCTGGTGACCCGGGTGAAGGAGGCCGTCGCGGGAGCCGAGTTCATCGTCAGCGGTGCCCCCGTGACGGTCTCGGCCTCCGACCCCAGACGGCGTATCGAGGAGGGACTGTTGGTGCTGGTGGCGCGCACGTACACGCAGCTGCCGCTGCTGGGCGACGTCGCCTACACCGAGTCCCATATCGCCGAGCTCGTGGAGGATACGCCGACGATCATGGGACGGGAGGTGGATGTGCTCCAGCCGGCCGTGGAGGAGATGGCTTCGTGGCTGGGCAGGCAGCGTGGGCTTGGCGCGCGGACCACGGTGAGGCAGATCGTCTCCCGTTTCGAGGACAAGCCCTATGGGTGGAGCCTGGCGGGGATTCTGTGCGTGATCACACGTCTGGCGGTCTCCTCACAGGCGACGTTGACGCTCGATGGTCGGGTGGTCAAGCGCACGGAGCTGCCCGGCGTCCTGCGCAACGGCAAGAAGTACGAGTCGCTGCTGGTGGCGCCTCAGCGTCAGTTCGACGCCGGCGCGGTGGCGCGTCTGCGCTCCTTCGCCCAGGAGCTCCTGGCCGACGCCGACCTGCCGGGTGACCCGCTGGAGCTGGCCGCCTCGGTCAGGGACCGTCTGGCCGACGAGGAGCGCGACCTGCGCGAGCTGCAGGAGACCCGCTGCGCGCAGTACCCTTTCCGGAGCGTCCTGGACGAGCCGATCCGCCTGCTGGGCGAGACACTGGGCCACCCTGCGGAGTGGTACCTCGACGAACTGCTCTCCCGCGCGGATGCGTTGCTGGATGCCAAACAGGACGTCATCGACCCGGTGAGGCACTTCGTCGTGAGTCCCCAGGCGGGGATCTACGGCGACGCCCGCCGTCTCCTGGACGACAACCGAGACAGCCTCGCCTACCTGCCGGGGGATCTCTCCGAGAAGGTGAGGTCCATGCTCGACGACCCGCGGATCTTCCGCGGGCATGGGAGCGCCCGACTGAAGGAGGCCTCCTCGGTGCTACGTGCTCGCCTTGACGCGAGGCTTGACGAGGAGCACCGGGCCGCTGAGCAGGTGGTGCGCGAGCGGATGGAGGCGGTGCGGGCCAGTGCCGCCTGGGCTGAGACCGACGATGCGGCTCGCGCTAAGGCCGAGAACTGGGCTGCCGATGCCGCGAAGCGTGTTGCAGCCGCGTCCTCCGTGCCTGCGATCCGCCAGGCCGCGGCTGACTTCGACGAGTCCGGGTACACCGAGGTCCTCGCCGTTGTTGAGGCGGGCCGCGGGCCGCGGGTGGTGCAGAGCGGCCCCTGCGTGCCGCCGACCCCGCAGATCGTGCCGATCCGCAGCCTTGCACGGACACGCACCGGGCTCCTGCGGACCACAGCCGACGTTGACGCCTATGTCGAAGAGCTACGTCACCTCCTCAATGAGGCCATCGAGTCCGGGAAGCAGGTGTCCCTGTGATGAGTACGCGCACGCTCGAGTCCTTCGCGTCCACGGCCCGGACCCTGCTCATCGCCCAGGTCGGTGCGCGTATGACCGCCGTTCTTTCTCCGGCGTCGGCCGCTCGGGTGGAGGCGCCCACAGCTGTGCGAGCACTGGAGGCCCGTATCCGCGAACAGGGAGGAGGTGAGAAGGGCAGGCAACATGTGGCCGAGGAGCAGGCCTACGTCTGGTTCAACCGGATCATCGCCCTGCGGTTCATGGACGCCAACGGCTACGCGAGCCCAGCACTTGTCTCCCCGGACGCGGGCCGGACCGTGGGTCAGCCGGCAGTGCTTGCGGCCGCCAAACGGGGAGAGCTGGATCCGGAGGTCTTCAGGAACCTTGATTCCGTGGAGAGGATCATGGGACTGCTGGATGGGACGGTACCGAGCCCAGACGCACAGGGTGAGGCCTACGGGCTGATCCTGGCGGCCTACTGCGCGCACTGGAACGCCAAGATGCCTTTCATGTTCGCTCCCGGGGGTGATTTCACGGGCCTGCTCATGCCGACGGATATGCTCTCTCAGGACTCGGTGCGTGCCCACGCGGTCGAGGTGCTTCCGGCGCAGGACTGGCGGGACGTGGAGGTCATCGGCTGGCTGTACCAGTTCTATATCGCGGAACGGAAGAACGAGGTCTTCTCAGCCTTCAAGGAGGGCCTCAAGGCCGGCGCGGACGAGATCCCCGCTGCCACCCAGCTCTTCACCCCGGACTGGATTGTGCGCTACCTCGTGCAGAACTCAGTGGGCCGGTTGTGGATGCTCAACCACCCGGGATCGAGGCTCGTGGAGCAGATGGAGTACTATGTCGAGCCTGAGGATCGGGGCGACGACGCCCTGCGGATCAGCAGGCCTGAGGAGCTGACGGTGATGGACCCGTGCTGCGGCTCGGGGCACATGCTCACCTACGCCTTCGACCTGCTGTACGCGATCTACGAGGAGGAGGGCTACGCCCCCTCCGAGATTCCGGGCCTCATCCTCACCCACAACCTGTATGGGACCGAGATTGACCCGCGTGCTGCGGCGCTGGCGTCCTTTGCGCTCATGATGAAGGCGCGCTCACGCCAGAGGGGCTTCCTGCGGGCCCCGGTCCAGCCACGTATCTGCGTCGTCGAGCCGGTGGAGTTCACGGCGACCGAGCTCGACCAGCTGGCCGGCGTGGGGTGTGGCGTTCAGGAGAGCAGGGACTTCTGGCAGAGCTTCATGCACGCGGACGTCCTGGGATCTCTTATCCTCCCCGACGGCGAGGTGCTGGCCGAGGCGAGGAAGCGACTGGTGGCGCTGGAGGCCGACACGCTGGACGCGGCCGACACGCTGGAGCGGGCGCAGCGGGTGGTGACCCAGTCCGAGTACCTGGCGCGCACGTACACGGTGGTCGTGACGAACCCGCCCTACATGGGCTCAGGCAAGATGGGCGATGCCCTGTCCAGGTGGCTGAAGAAGCACCACCCGGAAGCGAAATCAGATCTCATGACGGCCTTCATGGAACGCGCCTACGTCCTGTGCGAATCCGGGGGATTGTGGGGAATGATCAATCTTCCCGCATGGATGGCGCTCAGCTCATTTGCGCGGTTCAGGAAAGCGCTGCTTCGAAGGGTGTCAATTGACTCGCTGTTACACCTTGGGAGGGGAGTGTTCGGGTCCGACTTCGGGTCGGTGGCGTTTGTTGTTGTTAATGGGTGTCCTGCGGAGTCACGCAGGGGTGTCTACAGAAGGTTGTTCGACCGCCATGTCGAAGTACGTTCCCCGGAGAGCATCAGACAGTTGTTTCTTGACTCGCAGCACGGACGCTACGTGGCCTTGCAGACCGTGCTTCGTGGTCTTCCTGGCGCACGGCTCGCCTACTGGCTGTCGCCCGCGATGATGCGCGCCTTCACCCAGGGTCAACCGCTTGGGGAGATTGCGGCGCCGAAGCAGGGCTTGGCGACGGCGGACAATGCGCGGTTCCTGCGCCTGTGGTTCGAGGTCTCCCGCGGCCGCACCTGCTTCGACGCGGACTCCCGGGAGGCGGCGAAGGCGAGTGGCGCCACGTGGTTCCCTCATCTCAAGGGAGGTGAATTCCGCAAGTGGTGGGGCAATCAGGACTACGTCGTCAACTGGGCGCACGATGGTGCGGAGATTCGGGGCTATAGAGACGCACGTGGCAAGCAGAAGTCGCGTCCTCAGAACATCGACTCGTACTTCAAGTCCGCCATCTCGTGGTCGAATGTCTCGTCCGGTGATCCTAGCTTCCGTTACCATGGGTACGGTAGTATTTTTGGACATGTTGGGCAGGCGTTCTTTCCGGCGCACGATGGTGTTGTTCTGCTAAGTCTCGTAAACTCTTCTGTCTGTCGTGTATTGTTGGAGGTCCTCTCTCCGACGCTGCATTTTGAGGTCGGTCAGTTGAGAGATTTACCGGTGGTAGAGGTGTTCGACTTCGATCACGAGTCCGTGGCTGTTGGGCGTTTGATGGACATCTTCCGCTCCGACTGGAATGCCTACGAGACCTCGTGGGAGTTCCAGTCCTCGCCGCTTGTGCAGCGGGCGGAGCCTGGCGGGTCGCTGGAGGATGCCCTGGAGCGCTGGTGGCAGGACTGTATCGCCGTCGCTCGCGAGGCCCAGGAGCTGGAGATCGAGAACAACCGCTACTGGGCCCGCGTCTACGACCTTGAGGATGAGGTGCCCATCGAGGTACCGCTCAGCCGGGTCTCCCTCACCTCGAACCCCTGGTTCCGCTACGCCAAGACGAGCGCGAGCACAGAGGAGGACTACCGCAGGCTCTTCACCGCGGACGCCATCCGGGACCTCATCTCCTACGGCGTGGGCTGCATCCTCGGCCGGTACAGCCTCGACGCGCCCGGCCTCGTCCTCGCCGACCAGGGGGCAACCCTGGACGACTACCTGCGCAGCGTGCCGGATCCGTCCTTCCGACCGGACTCCGACGGCATCATCCCGGTGACCGACGTCGAGTGGTTCGAGGATGATATCGTTACGCGTTTCCGGGTCTTCCTGGCCGCCGCCTTCGGGAGAGAGCGGTTGGAGACGAACGTCCGCTACCTGGAAGAAGACGTGCTCGGCAAGTCTTTGCGCCAGTACTTCGTTAAGGACTTCTACCCCGACCACTGCAAGCGGTACTCGAACCGCCCGATCTACTGGATGTTCTCCTCACGGCCGGAGGCGGGGGCCGCCTTCCGCGCCCTCGTCTACCTGCACCGCTATAGGCCGTCCACGCCCAGCACGGTGCTGGGCGAGTACCTTCGCGCCTTCCAGGCCAAGCTCCGGGCGGCGATCACCCGCCTGGAGGGTACCGGCACCGCGGCGGATCTCAAGCGGGCGGACGCTCACCGCCGGGCGCTCGCCGAGTGCGAGGACTACGAGCGCGAGGTCCTGTTCCCCCTGGCTTCACGGGGCCTGACGATCGACCTCGACGACGGCGTTCTTGTCAACTACCTGCGTATGGGGCGCGCCCTCCAGAAGGTGGAGTCCATCGAGAAGAAGCGCACCGACGCTGCCACCTGGACCTGGCCCAACCACCCCGTGACTCCGGAGGGCTTGTGATCACGTTCTTCGAGGCGGCAGATGAGCTGATACTGCACTACTATTCCGACTACGTGGAGGCGGGGTGGATCGACTCCAGCCTGAAACAGAAGGGTGAGGTCCATATCAGGAAGGTGTTCACCTTCGGTCCCGACGATGTGTTTGAGGGCTCTCGTGACAAAGGTGGCGGAAGTGATGTCGACTCAGACCTCCTCGATGAGGGGTCGCCTGATTTTAAGGACTTTCGGATTGGCGTTGCCGACGGTGGCTACTGGCGGCTGCATGCTAGAGTTCTGGGGCTCAGGAAAGACGTGCTCGTCGCGCGTTCAGTTCGGCTGACTGCGGGGATGTTTGTTGCCGAGAGGAACATCTCGGTGTTTGGGAGGATGGAGCGTGTCGCCCGCCGACAGATTGTGATTGGTGGCGAGCGTCCGGACGCCATTCCAGAGGAGGACTTCCGGTTGCTCCTCAAGCGGTTCCCTACGTCAACTGAATGCAGGCTGTACTCTGACGCGCGGGTGGGGAGGGTTATTCAAGAGTATTATGCGAGCGCAGGGGAAGCGGAGCGGAAGCTCCAGAAGCATCTGGATGCAAAGAGGTCCGCTCGGTCCTCGGGGAAACGTGCGCCATATGTCATCAGTGAGATGGAGTTTGACAAGTTCACCTTCGTGCGAGATCGTCTCTCGGAGATGCTCGGAGACGCTGAGTCCTACTCGGAACGTGAGTGGCAGACCGAGGTTGCGGGGCTGTTCTGCCTGATATTTCCAAGGTATGTGTCCGTGCTGGAAGGCGTGAAGATCAAGGAGAGCTATTCTCGTCCGGGCGAGAGCGTGCGCCGTGAGATTGATATGGTGCTCGTTGACTCGAGTGGGCATGTTGACATTCTCGAGATCAAGAAGCCCTTCGCTGATTGCCTGGTGACCCGATCCTGCTACCGTGACAATCATGTGCCCAAGCGCGAGCTGGCGGGTGCGGTGATGCAGTGCGAGAAGTACTTGTTCTACTTGAATTGTGGTGGATTGACATCCGAGAAGGCGATTCAAGAACGATTGGCGGCAGAGATGTGGGATGCGCCTCAAGTGAGGGTCGTCAATCCTCAGGCGTACATTCTTGCGGGTCGAGACGATGGTTTGACGCGAGAGCAGAAGTTTGACTTCGAGTTTATGCGTCGAGGTGGACGAGGTGTCGTCGACATCATTACCTATGACGACTTGCTGCGCCGTCTGGATACGATGATCGAGGCATTGCGCACGAGGCTGTCTGGTTCGCAGCAACGCGACGACGCGCGACAGGACGATCGAGACGTATGACCAGCTACCTCAGCCTCGGTCCGGACGGGCGGGTCGTTGACCGGGAGGGCAAGACCCTGGAGCTCAAGCGGGACCTCAGTTCACCCGCAGGCCCGCTGCGGACCATCACGGCCTTCGCCAACTCGGCGGGCGGACGCCTCGTCGTCGGCGTCGAGGATGACGGCACCGTCGTCGGCGTTGCTGATCCCCTCACTGAGGAGGAGCGTGTCGCCAGCCTCATCAGCGATGGCATCTCACCGCAGCTGGTCCCCGCCATCGATCTGATGACCCTCGGAGACAAGACCGTCCTCGTCGTCGACGTTCCCCTCAGCACCCGGCGCCCCCACCACATCACCCGGCAAGGCCCAGAGGCAGGTGTCTATGTGCGGCTTGGCTCCACTACCCGTCAAGCGGACACGGCACTGGTCGCAGAGCTTGAACGCAGCGCGCGGGGTGTCGCCTTCGAAGACCTCCCCGAGCCCCGTGCCGATCTCGCAGACCTTGACCTTGACGTCCTGTCCGACCTGCGCGGTCGGCCAACCGACATTGACGACCTGCTCGCGCTCGGACTTGCAGTTCAGCAAGGAGGCCGGGTCGTTCCCACGAACGCAGGCATCCTCGCCGCCTGCCCGGACCCGACTCGCTTCCTGCCCTCGGCCTGGGTCCAGTGCGGACGCCTGCGTGGACCCCACGGCACGGATATCTTCGACCAGACAGAGATCCACGGTCCTCTTCCGCTGGCCGTGGATCAGGCTATGGGCTTCCTCCTCAAGCATGCCTACAAGACTGCCGTCTTCGGTCAGGTCCGTCGCCGCGACGTGTACTCCATCCCCGTCGAGCCGGTCCGTGAGGTCATCGTCAACGCCTTGGTCCACGCCTCCTACGCTGAAAGGGGCACACCCATCCGTATCGGTTTCTACGACGACCGCATCCAGGTGGACAGCCCAGGCCTGCTGCTGCCCGGAATGACCGTGGAGACCATGCGCCGGGTCTCGCGGCTGCGCAACCCGGCGCTGGCGCGCATCTTCCGTGAGGCCGGGATCATGGAGCAGTGGGGCACCGGTATCCAGCGGGTCTTCGAACAGGTCGCCAAGGCGGGTCTGCCCGAACCCGTCATCGAGGAGATCCAGGACCGGGTACGGGTGACGATCTACGTGCCCAGCCACGACCCGGGCCAGGTGGGTGAGCAAGTGAGCAAGTCAAGTGAGCAAGTGAGTAAGTCGAGTGAGCAAGTCATGGCGGTCCTCACAGCCGCTGGCACTCCCCGATCTCGTTCCGAGCTGCTGGCCGCCATCGGGCTCGCCGACGCCTATGGGAACTACCGCCGCCATCTGCTCCCCCTCATCGAGAAGGGGTACCTCGCCCGGACGATCCCCGACAAGCCCAACAGTCGCCTACAGCGCTACCGCCTCACCGACACCGGCCGTGCCCACCTCGACAGCATCTCTGGAGACGCCGAATGAGCCCCTTGTCAACCATCGAGCACCAGCTGCGCGAGCGCTTTGCCCGGCCCGGGGAGGCCGGGCGCGTCGTCCTGTGGTCCGACCCGGAAGGCCGGTACGAGGACTCCGTCACGGAGCTCGTGCCCCCCGGTACCACCATCCGGCGTGTCGACAACAATGAGTTCGCCATCAAGAGAGAGATCTTTGCCAGGAGCCCCACGTGCAAGTTCCTCATCTACCGGAGTGGTTCCGAGCCGCAGACTCCGACGGACAACTGGCTGCTCGACCTGGAGCTCGCCTACGGCGTCTTCACCGCGGACCACGTCTCGCTCGTGGTGCAGGAGCTCGGGGGTGGCTCAGCGATGCGAGACGTCGTCGAGCGGTACCCACGTTTCTTTGAGAGCCAACGGCGCCAGCAGGCGCTCAAAAGCCGGCTGCGCCCGGACGACGACGCCACCGACATCGCCGCCTCAATGGTCGCTGTGCTCCTGGGCACAGAGGACCGTTCGCTAGACGCACTATGGCGGGCGTTGCTCACCGAGAACGCGCAGGACAGGTCCACCGGCATTGATGAGATCACCCGCCTTGGGCTTGACACCTTCCACTGGGAAGGGACCCGCCACATCTACGGGTACAGTGAAGCGACCCCGACCGTGGATGACTTCGTGCTGTGGCTCTTCCAGCGAGCCTGGGAGGGATTCGCTCCCACCGGCCCGGAGCGAGCCGACGAGTACCGCAACATTCGCCGTGACTTCAGCACCTGGCGCCACGATCTGCGTTTCGCAGACTCCTACCGTGCCCTCGCCTCATACGCGGCCGACGAGCTTGGAATCGCCGATCGCGTGACCGACCTGGAGCTGGGTGACCTTCTATCGCGCACGACCTTCCCGGAGGTGGACCAGGAGATCGCCCGGCGGCTCGCCCAGGGGGTCGAGTGCCGCACCCTGTCGGACAAGCAGGTGCAGGAGGCTGTACAACGACGCACCGAGTCGATCTGGTACCACGACGTCCAGCATGTCTATGAGGCGCTCGCCGCCGCCTCCACCCTGCTGTCACTCACCGGCACCGGCTCCTGGGACATGTCCTCACCCTCCGAAGGCGTCGAGCGCTACGCACAGGAGTGGTACGCCGTCGACCAGGCCTACCGACGCTTCCACCGGCACCTGGACCAAGCGGACACTGACCTTACTGCGGACCTCGACCAGCTGAGGGCTCTCGTCGAGCGCGCCTACCTCGACGACTACCTCGATCCTCTTGGCCGATCCTGGCAGCAGCAGGTGAACACGATGGAGCGATGGGAGATCTTTGGCATCCCGTTAGCCCGGTCCTTCTTCTCCGCGAAGGTGAATGCTAATTGGCTGAGTAAAGGCCACAAGGTCGCTGTGATCGTTTCCGACGCACTGCGCTACGAGGTTGCCGAGGAGCTCGGCCGACGCATCCGTCAGGAGGACCGCTTCACGGCCGCCCTCACCCCCATGCTCTCCCGCCTGCCCTCCTATACCCAGCTGGGCATGGCCTCCCTCCTGCCCCACAAGGCTCTTACCTTCACCGACAGGGCGGCTGTCGAGGTCGACGGCGCCCCCAGTGACGGCACCGGCAACCGCGCCGCGATCCTCGCCGCTGTCGGCGGAACCGCTGTCCAGGCAAAAGACCTTCTGAGCATGCGCCAGGCTGAGGCGCGAGACCTGGTCAAGTCGCACCAATTGCTCTACGTCTTCCACAACCAGATCGACACCACCGGTGAGAAGCAACCGACGGAGACTGATACCTTCCGTGCCTGTGACGACGCCATCGCTGAGCTCATCAAGGTCATGAAGAAGCTCGTCAACGCCAACGTCAACAACATCCTCGTCACCGCTGACCACGGCTTCCTCTACCAGGACACGCCCCTGTCCGAGCGCGACTACCTCTCGGTCAAGCCCCACGGCGACACCCTCCTGAGCGTCAACCACCGCTTCGTCCTGGGGCGCGGTCTCAAGCGTGACCAGGCCTTCACCACTTTCACCTCCGCCCAGCTCGGGATGACCGGTGACATCGAGGTCCAGGTGCCTGCCTCGGTCCACCGCATCCGTGCGGCGGGATCGGGTGTGCGCTACGTCCACGGTGGAGCGTCTTTGCAGGAGGTCGTCATCCCTGTCCTCGCTGTCAACAAGCGCCGCACCTCGGACGTCCGGCAGGTGTCCGTGAGAATCATGCCCGAGACCGACCGCATCACCACCGGACAGATCACGGTCATGCTCTACCAGCAGGAACCGGTGACAGAGAAGGTCAAGGCAAGGCGCCTCATTGCCGGTCTCTATGCCGGTGAGACCCTCATCTCCGACGAGGTCGCCATCGACTGCTCACAGACCTCCCAGGAGGGGCGTGACCGCTTCTTCCCCGTCACCCTCGTGCTGAGCAAGGAGGCCGACGCCTACAACGGCAAGGAGATCGAGCTCAGACTGCACGAGCCGGTTGGAATCTCCCAGCGTCGCCCCTACCCCGACAGGGCGCGATTCACATTGGTGCGCACCTTCACGAGCGACTTCGGCACCGACTTCGACTTCTAGGAAGAGACAGAGATGATCAACTCAGAGCTGTCCGCTCATGAGCCCGGACCTGTGGAGGCACCACGCGCCAGTCAGAGCCCGACCGCCAACACGCCGTCGGAGCTGGACCGTAAGATCGCAACCGCCTTCCCCGGCGTCGTCGTCCGAAAAGACCTCGTCAAGGCCGTTAAGGGCAATGCCATCGTGCCCACCTACGTGCTGGAGTACCTCCTGGGGCAGTACGCGGCCACCGATGACGAGGCGACCATTCGCACCGGCATCGAACAGGTGCGCTCCATCCTCCGCGACCACTACGTCCACCGCGGTGAGAACCGGCTGGTCCAGTCCCGCATCCGTGAGAAGGGGCGGCACCGCATCATCGACAAGGTCTCCGTCTCTCTCAATGAGCGCCAGGACATCTACGAGGCCGAGTTCTCCAACCTCGGCATCTCCCGCGTCGAGATCGGTGCCGACACGGTGCGGGACCATCCCAAGCTCCTCACCGGCGGCGTGTGGTGCATCTGCGATATCGTCTACGCCCACTCCGGGGACCCGAAGGAGGTCCCCTGGCGGCTTCACTCCCTTAAACCCATCCAGCTCTCCCGACTCGACCTCCAGTCCTACACCGACACGCGCGAGCAGTTCACCACCCAGGAGTGGATCGACCTGCTCATCCAGTCCATCGGCTTCAACCCCGAGATGCTCGGCGCCCGCACCAAGCTCCTCCACCTCGTGCGCCTCGTCCCCTTCGTCGAGCGCAACTACAACCTCATCGAGCTCGGTCCCAAGGGAACCGGTAAGTCCCACATCTACTCCGAGTTCTCCCCGCACGGGATGCTGATCTCCGGGGGAGAGGTGACGGTGCCCAAGCTCTTCGTCAACAATGTCAACGGGAGGATCGGACTCGTCGGCTACTGGGACTGCGTCGCCTTCGACGAGTTCGCCGGCCGCAAGAAGCGGGCGGACCGGGCGCTCGTCGACATCATGAAGAACTACATGGCCAACAAGTCCTTCTCCCGCGGTGTCGAGACCCTCGGAGCGGAGGCCTCGATGGTATTCGTGGGCAACACCGCCCACACCGTGCCCTACATGCTCAAGAACTCCGACCTGTTCGACGAGCTCCCCGACCAGTACCACGATCCCGCCTTTCTCGACCGCATCCACAGCTACGTACCGGGGTGGGAGTTCGAGCAGATTCGCGGCGAGATGTTCTCCACCGGCTACGGATTCGTCGTCGACTACTTGGCAGAGGTCCTCAAGTTCCAGCGTGACATTGACTACTCCGACCGCTACCAGGAGCACCTCAGCCTCTCCGAGGATATCTCGACTCGCGACCGGGACGGTATCCACAAGACCTTCTCCGGGCTGATGAAGCTCATCCACCCCTCCGGACAAGCCGGAGCAGACGAGATCGAGGCCCTCCTGAAGGTCGCCATCGAGGGTCGCAAGCGGGTCAAGGACCAGCTCGTGCGCATCGACGGAACTATGACCCCGGTGCGTTTCGGCTACAGCACCGTCCAGGGTTGGCAGGAAGTCAGCACTGTTGAGGAGCAGGAGTATCCAGAGCTGTACCACCGAGATGGTGTTGTAGATCATGACGACATCGTTGATAACACGCGCGCTCGTGAGGCTACGGGTAACTGCGGCGACACTGAGTCTGAGGGCGACGGGGTGACTCGAGAACCACAGAGAACAGCTCCTGAGCTAAGGGAGGGTCCCATATCCTTTACTGAAGGGCGACGAGGATTCAGTTACGACCGATTCTTCGGCCCGTACCTGCGCGGAGCGACACGCATCAAGATCGTCGACCCGTACATCAGGCAGCCGCACCAGGCGCGCAACCTCATTGAGCTCATTGAGACGATCGCTAAAGTGACCGACCGCGCGACCGAGGTCACCGTACATCTCACCACGAAGACGGACACGACTCCGGAGCACGCACGCAAACAGGTGGAGAACTTCGAGACGATCCGTCACAACGCAGCGGTGGCAGGCATCGCCTTCAACTATGCCTTCAAAGACTCCATCCACGACCGCTCCATCACCGCCGATACCGGGTGGCTGATCGTGCTCGGGAGGGGGCTTGACGTTTTCCAGCCCTTTGACACGAGTTGGTTCGACCTCCGCCTGCGCCAGCAGGTCTACCGCCAGGTCAAGGAGTTCACCATCACCTACGTCCGCCAGGGTGACCGGGACGGGCTCTGACGAGGGGTGCGTGGCACGAGGGGGCGGCGCCGCCGGCCTACCCTCGCCCTCCAAATTTGTGCGAACAATCCCCTTGACCGCATGTCCTGACTAACTACAGTAGAACCGTAGGGCCCCTCGCCCGAGCGCTCCGGCAGGAGCGCCCGAGGGCCCATGAGACTCAGGAGTCATCAACGATGAAGACGATCTCCCAGTGGATCAACGGCCGGCACTACGAGGGCAGCCCCGTCGGCCGGCTCCCGATCGAGAACCCCGGGACCGGCGAGATCGAGGCCGAGCTGCTGCAGGCCTCCGACGCCGATCTCGACCACGCCGTCGAGGTGGCCCGCCGCGCCCAGAGGGAGTGGGCCAAGGTCTCGCTGGCCAAGCGCACCGCGGTCATGTTCCGCATGCGCCAGCTGGTCCTGGACCACTCCGACGAGATGGCCCGGATGATCGTGGCCGAGCACGGCAAGAACTACTCCGACGCCGTGGGCGAGATCCAGCGCGGCCGCGAGACCCTCGACTTCGCCACCGCCATCAACCTGGCCCTCAAGGGCGAGCACTCCTTCGACATCTCCACCGGCGTGGACATCCACACCCTGCGCCAGCCGGTCGGCGTCGTCGCC
>ERZ773010.1011-NODE-1011-length-18197-cov-10.935674_pt1 | contig 18197 bp, 12 predicted proteins | sample MGYA00580842_ERZ773010 | MGnify/ENA primary metagenome ERZ773010 (study PRJEB29015, sample SAMEA2737982) | human oral metagenome | biome: human oral; feature: human-associated habitat; material: dental | place: China | collected 2107 ...
TGGAGCTGCCCACCTTCCGCATGCCCAACTTCAAGCACATCGTGACCAGCCTGTGGGACCGCGTCAAGGCCTTCCTGGTGCGGGCCGGTACCGTCATCTTCTCGGTCAGTGTGGTGCTGTGGGCGCTCACCAGCTTCCCGGCGGCCCCCGAGGGCGCCACGGGTGCAGCCATCGACTACAGCCTGGCCGGCATCCTGGGTCACCTGCTGCAACCCATCTTCGCCCCGTTGGGCTTCACCTGGCAGATGTGCATTGCCATGATCCCGGGCATCGCCGCCCGTGAAGTGGTGGTGGCCGCTCTGGGTACCGTCTATGCGGTCGGTGCCGGTGGCTCTGAAGATGCCGTCAGCAATGCGCTCATCCCCATCGTGCATAACAGCTGGGGCCTGCCCACGGCCTTTGCCTTCCTGACCTGGTACATCTATGCGCCCATGTGCGCAGCAACCCTGGCAGTCATCCGGCGCGAGACCAAGTCTGCCAAGACCACGGCACTCATCACCTTCAGTCTGCTGGGTCTGGCCTACTTCTTCGCGATGGTGGTCTACCAGATCACTTCGAGGATCATGTAATGGACATCCAGAACATCATTGTCGGACTCATCGTCCTGGCCGCCGTGGTCTACGTACTGCGCAAGTTCGTCTTCAAGAAGAAGGCGGCAGATGGCAGCTCCTGTTCCAGCTGTGACAAGTGCGGTGGTGGCTCCGGCGGCTGTCACTGACGGCCCTTAGCCTGTTGAACGAACGGCCCCGAGCAACGATGTTGCCCGGGGCCGTTTCATTGTGGGTTGGCGTGCCGGCCATCGTTCGTGCCCATCCCGATCCAGGCTGGGGCCATGGGCAGAATCGGAAGGAAAAAGCCTGATGGTGTGGGGCGAGGGGCTTGGGTAACGCCTCCTACACCCGCCACTGGCGCGCCTGCTGCTGCGCCTGCCACATCGTCGCGTAGCGACCGCCATGCGCCAGCAGCTCGGCATGACTGCCGCGCTCCATGGCGTGGCCATGATCGATCACCAGGATCTGCTGTGCTCCCACGATGGTGGAGAGTCGATGCGCGATCACGATCACCGTGCGGTTCTTCACCAGCACCTCGATGGCCTGCTGCACGGCGCGCTCGCTTTCCGTGTCCAGCGCCGCCGTCGGCTCGTCCAGCACCACGATGGGGGCATCCTTCAGCAGCGCCCGTGCGATGCTGATGCGCTGGCGCTCGCCGCCCGATAGTCGTCCACCGCCGTCGCCTACCGGCGAGTCCCATCCCTGCGGCAGCCGTTCGATGAAATCCAGGCACTGCGCCGCCCGGGCAGCAGCCTGCACTTCGGCATCGCTCGCCTCCGGCCGAGCCATGCGGATATTGTTCATCACCGTATCGTCGAACAGGTACACGTCCTGGAACACCACCGAGACCAGCCGGTTCAGCGCTTCCGGTTCCAGGCTGCGGATGTCCACCCCGCCGATCCGGATGGTGCCGCCCGAGGGATCGGCATGCCGCATCAGAAGCCGTGTCACCGTCGTCTTGCCCCCACCTGAAGGTCCCACCAGCGCCGTCATGCCGTGCGCCGGCAGCCGAGCATCGAAACCGTGCAGCACCCAGGGTGCATCATCGGCATAGCGGAAATCCACCTGCTCGAACGAAATGTCGAAATGCGTGGGCTGCTGTACCGGCTGCAGGAGCGGCAGCGCCGGGATGGCCAGCAGCGCCTCAATGCGTTCCAGCGCCGCCTCGATCATCTCGAAGATCGCTGTCATGCTGATGAAAGTGGAGAGCGGTTCGGCAAATCGTGACAGCATCACGGTCACCGCCGCCAGCACGGCCACGTCCAGCGAGCCCTGTGTCACCCAGGTCACGCCGGCCGCCATCACCAGCAGCAGGCCCACCTCCACCACGCTGGTGACGATCACGTTGGGCCGTGCGCCCTTGATCTGGCCCATGCGCTGCAACCTTTCCAGGGTCCAGAAACTCTCCTGCAGGCGTTGCGCGCGGGAACCGGCACTGCGTGCCGCCCGCAGTACCGCCAGCCCCTGTGTGTATTCCAGCGTATCGCCCTGCGTGCGCTCCTGTGCTTGTGCCAGCATGCGTACGCCGCGGCCGAAGACTGGCCGCCGCCAGCGGTACAGTGGCAGGATGGCCGGGAAGACCAGCAGCATGCCCAAACCCAGCCGCCAGTCCCAGGCCAGGACCAGTAGGGAGGCCACCAGGGGCGTCACCACCGCCTGCGCCGCCATGTTGACGATGGTGAGCGTGTAGTTCAGCTGATCGTCCACGTTGCCCAGGAGCGCTGCGCTCATCTCGCCGGTGCGTTTTTCCTGAAGCTTGAGCAGCGGCATGCGCCGCAGCTGCTCGCCAAGCCGGTTGCGCAGTGTGTGCGTCACCTCCGCCATCTTGCCGGTGTAGTCGAAGCCCTGTGCGCGCCAGCGCACCACCTGCACCGCCACGCCCAGCACGGTGAACAGCACCAGCCAGGGCAGAGCGGCGCCAAAGCCGGGCGTACCGTTCCCGTCGGCCGGTCCACCGGCAGGCATGAACGCCCGGAAGATGGGCAGCAGGCAGGCCAGCGCCATCCCCTGCAGCGCCGCAGCCGCCAGCAGCTCCAGCAGGCTGCGGCGCAGCGCCACCTGATGCGGTGCTGCAGAGCGAATCAGCTGCCGCCATGTCTCGCGCCAGGGCGTGATGCGGCGGGGGGTCTCGTGCCCGTTCATGGTGCGTCCTCCTGCGTGGTCTGTGCCGGTGTGGGCAGGCTCCAGCGCTGTGCCGCCTGATAGCTGTTCCACAGCCGTGCATAGACGCCTTCCTCCGCTGCCTGCAGCAGCCCGGCATGCGTGCCGTGCTCTACCAGACGCCCCCGGTCGAACACCAGAATCTGGTCAGCATCAATGATCGTCGAAAGTCGGTGCGCCACCAGGATCACCGTCTTGCCGTGCATCAGCCTGGCCAGCGCCTGCACCAGAAGCGCCTCGTTTTCAGGATCGGCAAAGGCGGTGGCCTCGTCCAGCACCAGAATCGGCCTGTCCTGCAGGATGGCGCGCGCGATGGTGATGCGTTGCCGCTGCCCACCTGACAGCCAGATGCCCCGTTCGCCGGCGCGTGTTGCGTAGCCCTGCGGCAGCGCCATGATGAAGTCGTGCGCCTGCGCGGCATGGGCCGCCGCCATCACGTCGTCCATCGTGGCATCCGGGCTGCCCAGGCGAATGTTCTCGGCCAGTGTGTCGTCGAAGAGGAAAGTGTCCTGGAAGACGAAGGCCACCTGGCGCATCAGCGTGTCCTGTGTCATCTCTCGCACGTCCACGCCGCCCACCCGCACGCAGCCGTGCTCCACGTCCCAGAAGCGCGGAATCAGCCGGGCCACCGTGCTCTTGCCGGCGCCCGATGGGCCCACCAGCGCAGTCACGCTGCCTGCTGGTACCGTGAAACTCACGTCGTGCAGAACCTCCTCGCCATCCGGTGTGTAGCGAAAGCCTACATGCTCGAAGACCACGCCGGCGTCCTGCGGCTGTTGCCCCGGTGCTGGCACCTCGGGCAGCGGTTCCAGTGCCAGCACCTGTTGCAGGCGGTCGATGCTGAGCTGGGCCCGCTCCACCAGGTGGTACAGGTTGATCAGCGGAAAGAAGGCTTCGGCCAGCCCCGCGCCGATCAGCAGTACTGCCACCCAGGTGCTGAACGACAGCGAGCCGGCATTCATCCACCAGGCGCCGGCCCACAGCAGCGCTGCCAGCGTGGGCAACGTGGACAGGATCGCCATCGAGAACCGGGACGAGAAACTGTAGGCATCCCACCAGCCTTTCAGGATTACCCGGTAGTCGTGCAGTGCACGCTGGAAGCGGCCGAAGCTGGTGCTGCCCGAATCGAAGGTGCGCACCACGGGCATGGCCTGCACGAATTCCACGATGGCAGCCGCCACCCGTTCACGCGCCGCGTTGTAGCGCGCCGACATGTCCTTGCTGCCGTGCATGATGACACCCAGTACCACGAAGCCCACCACTGGCACCGCCAGCGCCACCAGCGTCATCCGCCAGTCCAGCCACAGCAGTGCCAGCAGCGTCATCAGTGGTGCGGCATAGGCACGAGCGAACAGCGGCGTGGAATCCGCCACGAAAGCGTGCAACGCATGCACGTCGTCATAGATCACCTTGGCCAGCTGGCCCGTCCCCTGCGACTGCACCACACCCAGCGGTAGCACGGCCAGCTTCTCTGCAATGGTGGTGCGCAGCAGCGCCTCCAGCCGGAAGGCCGCCAGGTGGGAGCGGTCGAAGGCCTTCAAGCGCAGCCCGTAGGCCAGAACGGTGCACACCAGGAGGCCCAGCATCGGCCCCACCGGCCAGGTGCGTGGCGCCTGCACCAGCGCATGCAGCGTGGTGGCCAGAAAGCCCAGCGCTGCCAGGCTGAGCGCCGAGGACACGGTGGCCAGCGCCATCGCCACGTGGATGCGGCTGCGCACCGGATCCATGATGCGCCACGCACTGGGCCTGCTGTTGCGTGCAGTGGAGGGTGGAGGGGCCTCCCGGCCAGTGGCGGCCGGCCGGCTGCGCGGATCGAAGGATTGCTCGTACGGGCTGGGGGAGGTCGATTCGTTCGGCATCGGCGTCTCCATCCGGAATGCGACTCATCATCTAAGACCATGATGACAGCCGCAGCCGGATCCGTGCCGAATGACCCGGTTGGAAACATGCCTGGCCGGGCGGACTGCGTTCGTTCCGCCCGGTTTTTGCCTTCGTGCTTATTGCTGGCGCCGAAGCCGGCCCGGGACGGCCGGCTTCAACGCGGTCTTACAGTGAGCCTGTCAGCGAAGCCGCCACCAGCTTGCGGAACGGCGTGAAGCGCTGACCCAGGTGCAGCGCAGCATTGCGCAGCAGCTTGGCGGGCGCCGCCTCGGTGGTGTAGAGCGTGGCAATGAGCTTCGTGACCTCGTACAGCGGCCGCGTGGCCAGCATGTGCCGGCGCTCGTAGCGGGCCAGCAGGTCGGGGCTGCCGATGTCCTTGCCGGAGGCATGGGCCGTGCGCAGCTCTTCGGCCAGCGTGTCGATGCTGAGCAGGCCGAAGTTGAAGCCGTGCGCCGTGACCGGGTGCATGCCCACCGCCGCATCGCCCACGCAGGCAAAGCGGCGCGACACCAGCCGGTGCGGCATCACGCCCACCAGCGGATAGCTGTGGCGTGTGCTGGTGAGCTGCATGCGGCCCAGCCGGCCATGGTAGCGGCGCGACATTTCCTCGCCGAAGGCGGCCTCGTCCATGGTCAGCAGCGGCTCGATGCGCTGGTGCGGCAGCGTGAGCACCGTGGAGGCGCGGTGCTCGCCCGTCACCGGATCGTCGTTCATGGGCAGCAGCGCCAGCGTCTGGCCATAGTCGAACCATTCCCACGCCACGTGGTTGTGCGGCACCTCGTGCGTCATCTGGCACACCAGCATGGTGCGGCCGAAGTCGTGCATGCTGGCACCCACGCCCATGGCGCGGCGTGTGGGCGAGAAGCGGCTGTCGGCTGCCACCAGCAGGCGCGCGCGATGCGTGGTGCCATCGGCCAGCAGCACCTCGGTCATCTCGCCCTCGCCCTGCGCCAGCACGCGCGTGATGGGCTGGCCCGTCATCAGCGTGATGCGGCCGTGCTCTTCGGCGGCGGCCTTCACCTCGGCATAGGCCGCGCGGCGGATGTGGTGGTTGGACACCAGCCAGCCCAGCTCGCTGCGATTGGTCAGCGTGTGGCCAATGAGCATGGCAAAGGGGGAGGAACCGTTGAACACCCGGGCATCGCGCAGCGGCGAGAAGGCCGCGCCGTCCACGTCCTGGATGCGTTTCCACAAGCCCAGCTCGCGCATGAGGGAGGCCGAGCGCTGCGTGAGTGCGATCTCGCGACCATCGAAGGCTGCCTCGCGCAGCGCCTCTTCCGGCTGCTGCTCCACCAGACCGATGGTGAGGCCCGTATCCGCCAGGGCCCGAGCCAGACAAAGACCGGCCGGACCGGCGCCGCTGATGAGGAGATCGAATTCCATGGACAGGCTCCTGAAAAAACGGGACAGGCCAGTTTAATCGACCCGCGCGATTCCTGTCTTGATGGTCATCATCAGGCGCATGGGGATGCGTCCGCCATGCCTGGGGTGCTCAGGGGGCCGCCTGAGCGGGGCATTTTCTGGTCAGCGTGTTTCCTGGATATGGCTTCTTGAGCAGTGAGTGTCCTGCCCGGGGCATGATGGCGTTACGGCAAGCGCTGATTTTTTATTTATATATTAGTAAATCGCATGACGCTGGCAGCCTCTCCGGGGATGCGACGGCCGCGGGGACTTGTTCAGAGGATCCCCAGGGCCAGCCTCACGACCGGTTCCGCCCGCGTACCTGCGAGGGCAGGTGGCCATGCACCGCCCGGAAAGCCTGCGAGAAATGCCCCAGGCTTCTGTAGCCCACGTAATGGGCAATCTCCTTCACCGAATGGCGGCCTTCCTCCAGCAAGGCCAGCGCCACCTTCATCCGCTGAAGGCGCACAAAGGTGGCCACGCCCATGCCCAGACGCTCCCGGAAACCCTGCTTCAGATAGCATTCGTTGGTGCCTACCCGCCAGGCCAGTTTGCTGATGGACAGTTCGGTACCGTATTCCGCCTGGATGATGTCGATGGCGTCATCCACCGCACGTCGCCACTGTCCCTGCCGGCGCTTCAAGGGCTGGGGTGGCAGACCTAGCCATTGGCCCAGCAGCATCAGCACCAGCCCCTCCACCTGAAGCTGCTGCGCCAGCGGCACGGCCATCAGCATGCCGGGCGTGGACAGCAGCGCGTGCAGCTGCTGCATCGGCTGCAGCATGGCGTCGGGCAGACTGCTGATGCGGATGGCCCCCGTGCCCCGGGGGCGCGGCTGCAGGCATTGCTCCAGTAGCCGGCGGGCATCGTCGGCCAGCACATCATCGGCCAGCCAGCGCTCCAGCACCGGCGCCTGCATCGACACATGGCAGTACGACCATGGCCCGGCATGGATCGTACTGTGCTGCCATTCCATCATGCCGGTCTGGAACCACAGCTCCTGAACCCCCGGGTGATGATGCTCATGCCCGCGCAGGTCCGTCCAGCTCATGCCGCCGCTCATCTTCAGCGTGAGGGCCACATGGGGCGCATAGTGATGTTCCTCATAGCGCGACCGGTAGGGCAGGGCCAGCGAACCCGTGGCGTCGGCGGCCAGAATGCCGCTCTCGAACACCTGAACCCCGATGTGTCCCTGCAGCCAGGGCGTCTGCGTGCCCACGCTGGCGCGCCCTGCATGACCGTCCACTGCCATCACCGGCTCCACCCCTTCGCGGAACCACCACATCAGATGCTGCAGGTAATGCGTCAGCAATGGCCCGCTGGAAAACGCCTCGTCCTGGGGAATGAGGCCCTCCGGGCCGGGTGGGGCGCCCATGCCATCGTGCCCCATGCCGGTTTCTTGTGATGACATGATGCGGTCTTGTTGCGGTCTCTTCGTCCGATACGCCGGGATTCTGCCAGCCGATCCGGTTACGGGTGTGTGCCATTGTCGTGCAGACCGTAAGTTCGCCGGATTGTTTGCGTTGGCAAACTACTGATTTTATTGAAGACGCAATGCCCTCAAGCTCTTTCATGGCATGTCTGCTTCGGGGGTAGGGGCGGCCTCTCTTGAAGGGGGGTAGGTCATGTAGTATCTTGATCGCAGTGAATTCATTGGTAGAGGTTGCTTATGAATGGACGAATGACAGCCCAGGAGTTCCAGGAAAGGCTGGCAGAGGCCAGATCGCTTGCCAGGATCTCTCCGGTATTCATTACCGACGAAGGGCGCAACGACCAGGTTCTGATGAGTTATGAGGAATACCGGAGGTTGCTCGGAAAGTCGCGCTCCATTGCAGAGGCCATTGGCTATTCCGAGGCTGCCTTCGTCGATTTCGAGCTGCCGGAGCGGGCTGTCAGTGGATCACACCGTGATGTCGAATTCTGACCATGTATCTGCTTGATTCCATAATGACGCGTGGATAGCCGCCACAGCCGTGCGACACGACCTTGTTCTGGTAACGCGCAATATTCGAGATTTCTCAGGCACGGGCGTTCGGCTGTTCAATCCCTTCCGGCAGGGAAACGACTGACTCGCCTGCTGCCGACAGGCAGTGGGCCAGAGCCAGATGTCCCCCAGGCCGTCGAGAACGTTGACCTCGGCGGCTTGGGTCACGTTACGAGGTCACTCCGGCTTGGCGTTCTGCATCAGGAACTCACGCACGAGTTTCTTCTCTTCCTCGTTCAGCCCCGCGCGGGGGAACATGCTCTGCGTGATGCCCTGCCACTGGCGCGGCGTGAACTGTGCCGGATCGCGCGGGCCGTGGCAGACCGTGCAGCGCTGGTAGAAGATCTTCTCGCCCGGTGACATCGATGCCAAGGCTTTCTCGCGCAGTGCCGCCGCACGCTCCAGACCGAACACGTCTTCGTCGATCTTCAGGTCGGTCTTCTGGATGATGCGCGGTGCCTGGTAGGCCTTGCTGCCGCCTGGATCGGCGTCGGTGCACTTGCGCAGGCTGGCCAGGCAGGTGTCTGCCGTGGCGGCCTGAGTGAGCCCGCTGGCCGGCCGGCTGGAGGTGATGAAGTTCACCAGACCGTTGTTGCAGCGGCCCTTGCTGTCCAGCTGCGGCCAGGAACCCTCATAGATGCTGACCACACCTGGCATGATGCGGTCCGACACCCGGGCGCCCACCACCAGCGCGCCGCGCTCGTTGTACAGCTCCACCAGATCCCCGTCGCGGATGCCGCGCTTCTTGGCGTCCTGCGTGTTGATGAGCAGCGGCTCGCGGGTCTGCACCGCATAGGACTTGCGCAGCGGCTCGGCGTTGGCCATCTGCGAGTGCAGCCGCATGTAGGGGTGCGGGCTGACCACGTGCAGCTGGCCCTTCTTCGCATTGCCCAGATACTCGGCCGGCTCCAGCCATTTCGGCATCGGTGGGCAGTCCGGCAGATTCATCTTCTCGATGGTGGCCGAATACATCTCGATGCGCCCCGAGGGCGTGTGCAGCGGATTCTTCACCGGATCGGCACGGAAGTCCCCGTGCCGCACCCAGCTGTTGGCTGCAGCCGGGGTGGGAAGCGTGACCACGCCTTTCTCCCAGAACTCCTCGAAAGGCATGAGCTTCGCAGCCGAACTTTTCTCGTAGGCAGCCTGGACATAGTCCATCTGCTCCAGCCCTTCGGTGAAGCCCAGCTCCACGCCGCACAGCTCGGCCAGCCGCCGGAAGATCTCGAAATCGTCCAGCGCATCACCCTGCGGCGCGATGACCTGCTTCATCGCGTAGAACTTGTTGATGTTGTAGGTTCCGCCCGAGGAGATGTCGTTGCGCTCCACCGTGGTGGTGGCGGGCAGCACGATGTCCGCCCAGCGCGTGGAAGCCGTCCACCAGCAGTCCTGCACCACCACCGTGTCCACCTTCTGCAGCGCACGGATCAGCTCGTTCAGGTTCTGCTGGTGCGACATGAAGTTGTTGCCGGCGTTGTAGATCAGCTTCACCTTCGGATAGGTGTAGCGGCTGCCGTTGTAGGTGAACTCCTTGCCGGGGTTGTTCAGCATCTCGGAAATGCGCGAGGCCGGGCAGATCTTCTTGACCGCATTGCGACCCTGCGAAAGCCCCGTGGGCGGCGTGGAGCCTGACTGCGGCGTGCCGCCGCCACCATAGTGCCAGGAAAAGCCCACACCCTGGCCCGGCAGACCGATGTTGCCCAGCATGCAGGCAAAGTTCACGATGGCCCAGTAGGGCATCTCGCCGTGATGTGCGCGCTGGATGGCCCAGGAGCCCGCAAGCTGCGTACGCTTCGAGGCAAAGAGATCCGCCAGCTGCCGGATGCGCGCGGCCGGAATGCCCGTGATGCGGCTGGCCCATTCCGGCGTCTTGGCCGGCGTGCCGTCCGCGTCCTTGCCTTCCAGATAGGCACGGAAACGGTCGAAGCCCACCGTGTACTGCTGAATGAAATCGCGGTTCCAGTGATTCGTCACCAGCAGATGGTGGCTCATGGCCAGGAAGAGCGCCGTGTCCGTGTTCGGGATGATGGGCACCCACTCGGCGTCCATCACCTCATCGGTCGTGGTGCGTTGCGGATTGATGGAAATGCACTTCACGCCGGCCTTGCGGATGGCCTCCCAGTTCGGGAACATCTCGTGATCGGCCACCGTGTATTCGATGCGGTTGTTCTTGTTCGGATCGCTGCCGATGAACACCAGCACCTCGGTGTGCTTGGCCACCTGTTCCCAGCACGTCTGGGCCGAATACACCTCCAGGTCACCCAGCACCAGCGGCATGATGATCTGGCCTGCACCCGCCGAGTAATCACCCGACGTCATGGATGAGCCGCCCAGCAGGTTGAAGAAACGTCCCTGCAGCACATTGGGCCGGAAAATGCCCGCGTGCGACCAGCCGCCATACGAAGAGCTGAAGCAGCCCTCGTTGCCGTGCTTCTCGATCGTGTCCAGAATGGCCTTGGCCGTGAGGCCCAGCGCCACATCCCAGCTCACCTGCACGAAAGGTTCCTTGCCCCGCAGCTCCGGCTTCGTCTTGCCCGTGCGAAAGCCCTCCAGGTACGACTTGCGCACCATGGGCCCCGCAACGCGGGTCTTGTCATACGTGCGGGCAATGACCCCCTCCGTCAGCATCGGGGTGGGGCGCTTGTCCGAGGCCTGCGGGACCACCTTTTCCAGCCGGCCGTTCTTCACCGTGCCAATGAACGGGCCATAGTGCGTGGCGTGCGCCACCTCCCCCGTGAAAGTGGCCGAGCCAGGTGCGCTCGATGCTGCCTTGGCAGCCGCTTCTGCGCCGGCGGCTCCTTCGGCGGCTTCGGCCGCCAGCGCGTCCTTCAACGCGCCCGGCAGCAGGCTGCCTGCGGCCAGTCCTGCAGCACCCGTGGCGCCCGTCTTCAACCATTGCCGTCTTGTGGTGCTCATGGTGCTTGTCCTAATTGTTATGAAAGAGGGAGAGCAGTGCTCACCATAACAAAAGAGCAGGACCGGCAGGAGGTCGTAAAGCTGCGAATCATCTGCAAAACGCGTGACTCTTGACAAGAATCAACGAAATCAAGAAGGGCGTTGTATAATCAAAATCTCCGTCTGCAGACGGATTTAAAGGCGCGATTCGTTATTTATTTTTGGTATAGCGCCAGCGGTTGCAGGATGATTTCTGTTCGGGGTTGATAATCTGTTTTTGGCTTGGCTTGGCTTGGCTTGGCTTGGCTTGGCTTGGGGTGCGGCAGGGCAGGGGCTTGAGGGGCAGCCCTGATACGGCCAGATTGCTGGCTGATGTTCCCTTACTGAATCCGGAAGACTTCTTCCAGCGTCTGGGCGGTGAGCACGTTCCGTGTCCAGCGCTTCAGGGTTTCGTCGTCGGCGGTACTCATGATGAGGGCTTTCGTAGGTTCGTCCACTGGACCAAAGCGCGTGGCCAGCAGGTCAGCCAGCATCTCTTGCCGTCCCTCGTTTCTTACCCGCTCTGTCCATTGCATCATCTGGGCGTCCTCCGCTTTGTAAAGTTCTCTATACCGCTGTTTCTCAGTATCGTCAAGCGTGCAGTAGTTGTCGATAAAGTTCATGTATTTCAAGTGTTTAGATGGATTGCTTTCCAGTGTCATCAACCCTCGGATGGAGTGGCCGTAGGCGTGTATACGCTGGCTGGGGCTGTATTGCATGTTCACGAGATTCAGCCGTGCCACCAGGTTGTCGCTGTCCAGGTGTTCGTGCAGCGGGATCTCGGGCAGAACGCAGGCGATGTATCGGAAGTCCAGGTAGCAGCCCTGTTCACTGCCCAGATGCAGGTCGCGTGGGATGTCCTTGCTGCCTCGCAGGAAGATGACCACCGGAACCACGCGGTCCGTCTTTGAGAATTCAGCCAGCGTGAGACAGTAGATGGCCAGTCGATGGATGGAGAAGAGGCCGGGTTTCGTTTCCTCTTCGACGATGAAGAGCAGGGCCTCACGCTGGCCGTTGGGCCACTCCACCAGAAGCGGAACATCCATCTCGAAGAAACGATCGCCCAGCCGGTCCTTGGGCAGCTCCTGTCGGATGTAGGTGATCTTCACGTCGGGCGGCAGGCTGGCAGCCTCGGTGGGGGCGAAGAAAGCCAGCGCCTGACGAGGGTAATCGATGATCAGATTCTTGAAGTTCTGATCGTGGGATGTGGACATGAGATGAGCTCTGAAGCAGGTGCTTTCATGCAAAGCCGCAGGGAAGAAGGGCGGTGAGCTGATGCCCCATGGCATCAAATCGTGTCTTACGAGCACGACGACAGAATACTGGTGTTTTATACAGTTATCAAGAGAGTGCAGCAGCCATCTTGGAATGTGTCCAATGCAGCGACATGCCGTGGACGTCCAGATCTGCCCGCCTCGAACCTGCCCCTCTGCGTCACCCCCTGACGGAATACGTCACCCCACGGCATCTGTGGCTGTCCAACAACGACCGACCGCGACAGGCCGGACGGCAAGCTGCATCCGCTGACCGTGAACTCCGTCACGTGTCAGAACGCAGCCTGCCACTGGTCGGGCCGGAGATGCCACTGCCGTGCGCTGGCACGGCACTCGCTACAGGGTGGGTGTCGAAGTGAAAAGCGACCGGGCCAGCCACCAGGCGAAACCCGAACACATCCTCACCTCATTGGACAAGGAGTCCAAACATGATGCTGAAACAGGTTCAAAAAGGTTTCACCCTGATCGAGCTGATGATCGTCGTGGCGATCATCGGTATTCTGGCCGCAGTGGCCATCCCGGCGTACCAGGACTACACGATCCGCGCTCGCGTGTCGGAAGGTCTGGCGCTGGCTGCCCCTGCCAAGCTGAACGTGGCGGAGATTGCTTCGTCGGGAGCAAATGACGCTACCACATGGACCGATGGGTACAATACCGGTTACAAATCTCCTACCGCCTCTCAGAACGTTTCTTCGGTCACGATCGATAAAACCAGTGGCGTGATCACCATCACGTACACCCAGCGTGCTACGGGTAAATCCCTGCTGCTGACCCCGACGTCGAATGGTGCAGCGCTTGCCGATGCCACCAAGGCGTTTACTCCTACCCAGGATTCGATCAAGTGGGCTTGCACGCTGGGCAAAGACATGCAGGCTCGCCATGCTCCGGCTGAGTGCCGTGGTGGTGCTGCTGCGGCTGGCGGTGCCTCGGGCGGTGCCTCGGGCGGTTGATATAAGCACGCAATCGGTGAGTTAAAGGATCTAGCTTGACTTGCCGATTCGCGAAGCCGAACAAGTTTTACGACCAAGGAAAGGCTCAGAGCTCGGAAGGGCTCTGGGCCTTTTTAATGAGGTACTCGTCGCAGAGGAATTCTAGATCGCCCTGAGGTACTGTGGTTGACTGTTGAGTACCTAACTTCTATTGTCTCGCTAAGAAGAAGGTGAGGAAGTTTTACATATGAAACGCGGGTCGTCTTTTAGTCCGTTACTGGCGGCCCAGTTGCGAACTTTCTCCTCTAATGTTCCCATGTAATCTTTTCCTCCGGAAAGTTCGAAAGGTTCATGCTGAACACCATGAATAAGGTCTGCTAGCAAATTTTGAATGTTCCTTTTCAAGTCGTCGTTGCTATGAATGAGCTGATATGCTTTAAGAGGCTTGTCTTTATCAGTCTCGTTTTCACCAAGAAAGCGCTCGAAATCTGGGATGCTGACTCTATGCCTGATCTTGATGCCGTTGGATCGCGCTTTTATAATGGCATTCCTTATCTTCTCGTTTTCAACCCACATACTGTTCCTAGTTCCTGTTTTTGTAAATGGAGTGTCGCTGTCGTGGATGATCCCAAAGTCTATCTTAAAGTGCTCCATGACTTTGATCAAAGGCGTAAGAATGGCCTTTCCTTGTGCGCGGATTATTGTTGATTTGTTTATGATTGGATGGTCTGTTTCGATGATGGATGCAATAAATGCCGCGTGCTCAGTATTCCCCTCGACAATTATTGGGTATGACCCAAAGAATATTTCTGAGAAACTTGGGTCAATGTGTTGAAGTGCTTGAAGTCGTTGCTTCTCATTTGAGTCGAAGCTGATGAGGTCTGAGCGGTAAGTTTGAACAGGAGGGGGTTCTCCTTCTATGTCAAAGGGTCTGTCGAGGCGTGTGATGGTGGTGTGATCCTCAAATGGATTAATGAAACAAGGTGAATGTGTTGTCAACATTACTTGCCAGTCTGGGTGCTTGGCTAAGTTGTAAAGATGACGTTGGGCCGCTCGCGCAGCCATAGGGTGCAGTGCGTTCTCGGGCTCGTCTATCAACAAGATGTAACCAGGCAGCGCAGGATCTTCGGGGCCATCTGGAATAGGAGCGCCCTCATCATGTGCCTTAAGACTGGCATTTAGTTTTTCTATTTTTTGGCCGATTTCCTTCTTTTGGGCTTCTGCTAACCCTTTTTTTGATTTTTCGCTTTCTAGTTTCTTGATTTTGGATTTAAGGTCTTTGGAGTGTTCGTTGCGTGTCTCCTTCTCCCTGGTAATTGTATTTTTGACTTGTAGCATTGACCAGAATATAGCGCGTCTCGCGCCAGTTCCTTGCTGGCTGATGGTTGTTGATGTCTGACCGTCTATGATTTTTATTTTGCTCCCGTTTTTTATTATATCGGACGGCTTTTGAGCGGATGAGGATGTGAGTATATCGATATCGATTTCCATCCCTGGAAATATGTCCTTTAGGCCTCTCGTGAGCTGGTTTGATATTCCGCTGAAGTACTCCTTGTGCGAGTTGCTCAGTGCTTTGACCTGGTTAGCCACCTGCTGCATTGCGTGGTTTAGATCGGAGTTCTCTTTCTGGAACTCAGTGTCGATGCTTCTTATTAGTGGTTCAAGGATGAGTGTCGTTAGTGCTTCCTCTATTTTGTCTGAGTCATCTAATGATCCAATGCGAACAGCGCGAGGTAGCCGAGAGTTGAATACAGGGTCTGCTCCTCCTGCCTTCCCGTCCTCGGCCCATTCTCCATTTCCGTCTTTCCCGCCTTTGGGGTCCCAAGTTGTACGACATCTTTTATAATTTGGATGAAGCCATTGCCAGCGACTCTTTACTATGCGCAAGCTTCCGTCATCGGTCTTCCACCGACTATCAATATTTCCAATCCCATCGGGGATATGAACTTCCATTAAAACCTCTGATGGCTGATCTTCTGTGGCCTGTAGGTTTCTGTCTTGCGTAGGTTTGAATGTGTCCTGTCCTATTGCTAGTTCATAAGATCGCAGGATAGTTGTCTTGCCAGAATTATTTTTTCCAACGATACAGACTATGTTGTCAAGTTCTATTGTAAGGCCTTCGTTTCCTATGCATCCGATATTCTTTATTGTCATTCGGACTAGTTTTGACCTATTTTGAGATGCCATGGTGTTGGATGTGGAGGTTGCGGTTCGTAAAGTGTTTCTTGACTCTTCGAGGTAGTCAATCATATCGTTGCAACGAAGCTACGTGTTGTTGTGTTTTTTGAAGAACCGCGTGCGTGTTTTTAACTGTTTTTGTGCGGGGAGGTTGTTTTGGTGTGTCTGCCTTGCCTTGTGTTTTCTGTGGGTTGATTTGCTGTTTTCAATAAAGACGGGTTGTATAAATAGTATCGAATCATGGCTATTGTGATGAATGGCATCAGAACCGTCCCGTCTCCGGGTGATTTGGGCTAATTGGGTGGTGCTGATTGGTGTATCTTCCCTTGTTTTGAGCATGTTGCGCAGTGGGGTGTTGCATGATCATGGGGAAATTCGTGTTATTTGGTGGTGGTATATGGAGGGCGCAAGCATATGCATTGCGAAATGGGCTGCTGGCCTGAACGGAGCGTTGTGTTCTTGTGGTTATAAGTTTATGTGCGCTGCGCGACCGGTTCTAAAGCTCTGAATGGGGTACATGTTTGCCAAACTGGATAGATATCATTAGGTAAATGGATGATGTTGAGGCAACTATGTGTCTGTTTTATATGACGGATGGAGTGGCTCACTAATTAGCCTCCTGGATCATAAGGCCTGTTGAGATAGATCCGAAGCCCTGCCTCAACCTGGACACTGAGGAATGCGAGAGGCGTGATGATGATGGCGGCCACGTACCTCAGTGGGGGAGTGAATATCACGATGACGAACAGGATGCCGATCACGACCAGGGACAAAAGGGCTGGCAGGATCGTGAGTTCGTTGTCTCGGATGTTGCTCATGGCATGGAGCGCATAAACCCATGTTCCCAAAGCCAGCATGATGATCCAGAGGCGGACGTGGACTCCGATCCGTTCATCGAAGAAGCGTTCTGGGTTCATGCCCAGCCGTCGTTCTATCGTGGACATGAAGTCCTGATGGGGTTGACGTTCTTTCGGGATCTGATGGAGCCGCCTACCTTGAGGCGTGGCGCCAAGGCGCACAGAGCTCATGGATGGCTTCCGCTCCGCGCTGATGCTCTGTTTCCAGGATCCGCCCAGCGTGCCGATGTAAAGGACCAGGATGAAGCGGCCCAGGAGGTTCATGGACCTGTTCATTTCATCGTCCTTGGTGGGCAGCACGGTGGTGGCGCCTATGAGGAAAATGCCCAAGGCAGCGCCAGCGCCCAGGAAGAAGCCGATGTGGTGGGTGTGAAGGGCGGGTTCGTCAGCGTTTGCTCTGCGGTTGACAATGATGTTCCACACGCAGACCCACGCCACCAGCGTGTAGAACAGTACCAGGATGGAAGCTATGGGCTGGTTCATGGCAGCGTGATTGCCGAGGCGGCGAGTGCGCCCCTTGGGAAGGGGCTTTGAAAGAGGCTTTGGTGCCGGACGGATCGGGCCTTGGCTGCGATGCTGTCATGCCGCTGGTTTTGGGTGTGAAGGCATGCGGGCGGGCGGATGGCGGTTGGCGATCACCGGCTGCTCTACACAAGCCGGGTAGGGCGCTGTTCTTGTCGCAGGTCCGGGCCCGTGTTCCTTCTGTCGGCAGTCATGCACAACCTGGGCTCATTGTTTCAGAATGCTTCGCCGTAGAGGCTGGCCTGACATGGAGGAGCGATCTCATGGCTGTTGCACTCGAATGCATCAATTTCATTGTGCCGTTCAGCGTGATCCGAAAGAAGTATCCGGGCGGGCTGGTGCAGTGCCTGCTGGATCATCGGGGGCTAATAGAGGGCAGTGGGCCCATCTGGTTTGACGAACATCTGTTTCGGGATGGGGCGATGAATGATCTGGACATCATGCTCATCCTGTCACGGTGGGAGAGGCTTGGGGTCAGGCCCACAGTGAAACGCCGGGGGAGGAGGGTCTGGAAGGACTGCTGTATTCCGTCGTTGGGAGGGTCATCCACGCCGTGTGACTGGATTGAGTACTCTGATCAGGAAGGGATTGTGTGGCTGAAGGGCATGGAGCCAGGTGAGACCATGTTCTGCCAGAACTGCACGGAAGAGTACATGTTCCAGATGATCGAGAAGGAAGAGGAACGGCTTCGATCGATTGAGGTGCAGAAGGCGCATGACAGGCGGGAGGGCGTCTTGCATGTGCCCGATTTCCTTCTGTTCACGGATAGGGATCCTGGTCCGGGAAGGATTGGCGTCGTGCTGGAGTTTATGGATCGTCCCGGAAACTCACGGCGCCGGTACATGAATGAGCAGCTGCTTCAGCAGATGGAACATGGGGTGTACAGCAATAACCTACACTTCATGTCCTTTCGTGGCCGGCTCATGCGGGTTGTGGACATTGCTCTGGCGTATGGTGAGCCGCAAGCGGTCATCCGGCTTCGGGGCGTGACGGCTGAAGATCAGCGACCGAACAAGTGGCGAGGGGTGGAGCCTGAGTGGATTCCCTGGCTTGGTTGATGTGCTTTTGATGGCTGGGGTGCTTTACCGGCTCCGCGTGGCGTTGAACCAGGCATGGGGCCGCCGGTGTTCTTGACAGTTTCTTGGAAAGTTTGGCTTGATGGTTGAGTACTGTATGTAATGACAGTACTATGGCATGGCCGTAGCGCTTGCGCATGCCTTCGCTGAAGGGGCGTGGGTCGGCGGTACGGGGACAATCTCTCGGGGTTTCCATCATGCCCATGAGTCACGACCAGAACTTCAAGAACCTGATTCTTGACTATCCCTTGCAGGCGTTGGCCTTTTCCGCGCCGGAAGAGGCAAAGGCCTTGCCGCCTGATGTTGTCATCCGCTCGGTGCGGGAAGAGTTGCCCAAGGACAGACTGGGAGATCGCTTCTTCGAGCTGGATGTACCGCTGTTGGCCGAGTGGCCAGATGGCAGGCGAGAGGCGCTGCTGTTCGTGGTGGAAGAGCAGACGGATCCGGCGCGTT
>ERZ773010.1015-NODE-1015-length-18187-cov-10.994705_pt1 | contig 18187 bp, 19 predicted proteins | sample MGYA00580842_ERZ773010 | MGnify/ENA primary metagenome ERZ773010 (study PRJEB29015, sample SAMEA2737982) | human oral metagenome | biome: human oral; feature: human-associated habitat; material: dental | place: China | collected 2107 ...
TTAATAAAACTTAAATTATAAAAAATTTTAGTTTTCAAATATATTTTTTTGTTTTAATACCAATATAAAATATCAAAAAAGTATAACTTTATATAAAAAGTTGTTGACAAACTAAATAAATAATGTTATATTTATCTTGTATCGTTTCCTTAATTATAGTTTAATTTCTACAAAAAAGCCCGAACTTGCAAAAAGTTGAGGGCTTTTTTGTATTCTTATACTTTTTTTGTTGATAATTTGTTAACAATTATTTTTAGTAAATAAAAAAATCCAGTTATTATTAGCTGGATTTACTTTTTATTCTATTCCTAACTCTTTATGAAAATACTGTAAAGAAGAAAATTCACATAATATTTTATTTTTTAAGTCATCTGGATTTTTAATGGCTTTTTTATATGTCTTTATAAATTTTTTTAATTTTGGCTTTATAAGAGATTTTTTTGTTGATAATTCTTCATATTCTTCTTGTTCTATATACACATTCTTTTCTGATATAAAAGACTTATCAATTATAATAACTGCTTTTGTAAAATCTAAACCTTGATTATTAAAAGTTTTGATTGAATATTTATGATTTATATTGTGCCTTATAGGAATAGCAAAAGTTAATTTATTAATCTCAATAATACAAATAGTATAGGGTCTATTTTCTTTTTTTAATATTTCTTTACAATTTGAATATTTTTCATAAAATTTTTTTGTCAATAGATAAAACTCCATTTTATATCCCCTTTACTCAAATAAAAATCCCCTAATATAGAGGATTTTTCTTTCATCTTTTTGTGTATTTCTTTTGATTATACTGTTCGCTACACTACGAACATATCATCAAACCCCGTGTATTTCTTTTGATTATACTGCTCACTACACTATGAGCATGTCTTCTTAATTACTTATAGCATATTCATATGAATATGTCAAGCTAAAATTAATCCTTTTTTTATAAAATTTTATATTTGATTAATTGCTTTTTTCATATCATCATAATTCTTATGAACATAGATATCTAAGGTTGTTTTATATCTTTTATGCCCTATCATCTTAATTATTACCTCTTTATTTACTTCAGCATTTACCAATAAAGTAGCAAATGTATGCCTTGTATCATGAAGTGTATGATATTTTAATTTAAGCTCTTTACATAGTATTCTAAAGTGATTATCAAATGAATCATACTTATAATGTTTATTATCAGAAGTAGTAAATAGATATTCATTGCCTTTATACATTCTATTAGTTATTAATGGAAGTAATTTATCATGTATTGGTATAGTTCTGATACCATTTACAGTCTTAGAATTTATAATCTTTATTGCCTTTTCTTTTAAGTCTATATCCTTGACTTTAATATTTAATAGCTCCCCTATTCTAAGCCCTGTATAACACAGTATAAGAACTATATCAACGATTTTTTTTCTATCTTTGTATAAATTATTCCATAAGATTTCTAATTCTTTATTACTAATAATTCTTTCTCTTAAACTTGTTTTGTTACCTCTTTCAATGCTTGGTAACTTCAATAACTTAGGATAATTCTTTTTACTGCATAAATCATTTAATATTGCGAAATCCCATATATTAGTCCAAAAACTTTTTAAATTTCTTAAGCTTCCTTTTGTTAAATCAGCCTTATTTATCATATTTTGAAGAAATAAGCCATTAATAGTATCTATCGGCATTTTATGTAAGATAGAACTTCTATTAAAATTAGTTATATAGTTTTTCATAGTTGATTTTTTTACATCTTTATTTTCAAGCCATAACTTATATACTTCTTCAAATGTCAATGAATCTATATTATTATTACTTTTTAAAAGATTTATATTGTTGGAGAAATAAGCGATTTTATACATTTTAGCTTCTTCTAATGTTGAAAAATATCCCAATGTAGACCTTTTATATTTTTAGCTGACACTATCATAAAAATAAGGACTATAAAGTACATAAGGTCTTCTTCTATTACCTTTTAATTTACTGATAGAGCCAGTTTTATTAGCTTCTTTCATTGATTACCTCCTTTTATATGTTCTTAAAAATCTATATTAATATTTAATAGTATTTATATATACTTTATAGTATTATTATTTGAAGAAGTCAATATATTAAATATACTTTTTGGTATCATATAATTAATGTTTGATTTCTTATACTATTTAGTGTATTATTATATAAAAAGGTATTGGAGGAAGATATGGAGAAAAATAAGACCAATAAAGCAATAAATGATAATATAAAGAGATACAAAGAGATTATAAAAGAATATAGACAAAAAAAGAAATGGACACAAAAAGAACTAGCTGAAAAATTAAATGTAGCATTACCAACTATTAAAAGGTATGAGGGAGGTTCTCTTGCTGTACCCAAAAATAAAATAGTAAAGCTATTTGAAATTTTGGATATGCAACTTGATGATTTGAGGGATATATATCCTAATGAAAAAGATTTAATTATTGAATTAGAAGAAATTAAAAAAAATAGAGATGCCAAAGATAAAATTGAGGCTCTGAGAGGCTTTTTAAAGTGCTTAGGATATGAAATAGGTAATCTAGGTAGTCTGATACCAAACAAACCCTTTATAAGCTATTTTAGAGATTCAAACAAAAATATAGATAAATTGTACTTTTTAAGTGATGATAATATTAAAAATCTTATGGAAAACCTTAAAGTTGAAGTTGATAAGCTGATTGAAAAAAATTCAAGTGGAGATGTAACAGAAATCGAATTAAATTACATCAAAGAACAATTAAAAATAAAATAGTGATATTTATAAAAGGTAACAGTGATTAAGCTGTTATTTTTTATTGCTATCATATCTAATATTTAATTAATTTATCATTTAAACAAAAAGATTTGTGCTTGATTTTTCTTATTTTATGTGCTATAATATATCAGAAAAGTATTTTATTAAAACACATACTGAAATAAAAATTCCAACATAACTATTAAAATTATCGTATAAAATCTGGTATTTTTTAGATTATTTAATTCCAATTTTTTTCTATATCTATCTTATTAGCTGGGCAAGAGATATAAAGGATAAATTTTGAATAAATAGAACTGAAATTATACATATAAAATAAGGAGAAAAGTAAATATTGGATGGAAAAATTAAAAAAGAAATTATAAAAAAACTTCTGAAGGTATAAGTAAAAAGGAACTAGCAAACTTATACTCTTGTACTCAAAAAGAAATTTTAGATATTATAAAAGAAAATGTTAGAAATAGAGCTAGAAAAGGTATGACAAGGAGTAAACTAGCTTCTATTTTTAATGTTGATGTAAAAACTATTGGTAATTGGATTAATGAACTTTCTTCAAGGGATGAATATCAAAATATAATAGGTCAACTTTCTACTATATTTCCTGATGAAGATAAAAGTGCTATAGAAAAAATTTTAATAAATTATTGTTCTAATTATAAAATATATGGTAAGACCTACAAAGAAAGTTATATAAAAAAATGGTTTAATAATGATGAAAATTCCAATAAAGTAGATAATGCAATATTAAAAAAAGAATGGAAAAAAATAATAAGTAAATATAAAGATAATTTACATATTTTACATTATTTTACTTTAAATTTTGACAGTGCTATGAAGATAAAAATTAATAGTAAAGAAGAAACTTCAAAAAAAATAATGAATGATTTGTATAAAGATTATAAAATGAGTTCTCTTATTAAAATAAATAATGATGAAAAAAATAATGAAAGATATGAGGATATCAAAGACAATATAGAGACTTATTTTTTAAAAGGGGATAAGGTTTATATTTATGTAATATACCTTTCTTTAATAAAATATGTAGTTGAGGGAAATTATACTAATATTAATTTGTTGGATAATATAAGTGAAAGATTTATTCTAAGTGATTATCTAAAGGAAAATGGTAAAGAAATTAATTATGAAAAACTTTACAAACTAGAAAAATATAAATTTAATATTGAAAAAAATTTGAAAAATCTTATTACATCAATAAAATCTAATATAACTGAAAAAGAAATATTAATTATGCTCTCAAGGTTAGTCTTGGAGCAACATAACCTTGATTTATTAAATATATTTTATAAAAGAGAAAATGACATCAGGAAAACTAGGATTTTAGAATCACTAGAAACTTCTTATATTTATAATATCCTCTCAAAAAAAATAGAATATATTCCTGAAACTACTCTATATTTAGGAAATAAAGAATTAAATAAAAAATATAAAGATGAAAGAAAAAGAAATTTTAAAATTGATAAGTCAGGAAAAGATAAGTCATATCTTGATTATAGATTATTTGCAATTCCTCTAAAAAAAGAAAATAAAGAATATAACTATGTGTCAAACTATGTACATAGGGGATTATTTACAATCTTAATAAATTTAAATAATATAGCTACTGAAAATATTAATAAACTAGATGTATTTTATAAATTACCTAATTTTTTTAACGAGATTATTATTGATAAAACTTTATTAGATAACAAAGAAATTATATTTAATAAGGTAGACCTTCAAAATATAGAAAACAACACATCATATAGAGAATACTTTAAAAAAATTTTAAATTTGAAAGAGGATATTCCTAAGGTATGTAATACATTTGAAAAAGCATTAAAATATATAAATGCTTTAAAATTTTCTATTGATGGTAACTATTCACTTAAAAGAGAGCAATTATTAAAGGATATTACCAATGTGTCAGATATAAAGGAGAGGTTACAAAAAAATATTAATTTATAAAAAATCATTTAATTTAAAGGGAGAGAAATTTTATGAAAAAGATTAAAGTTTTATTTATGGTCATTTTTATTTTATTATTTGCTAGTTGTGGTAAGCCTAGAGAAGTAAATATTACAGATACGGAAATAAGAGAAGGTATAACTTATGTTAAAGGAGAAACAAAAGCATTTACTGGAATAATAAAATCATACTATGAAAATGGAAATTTAGAAAGTGAAGGTAATTTTAAAGATGGTAAATTAAATGGACTCTCAAAATTATACTATGAAAATGGAAATTTAAAAAGTGAAGGTAATTTTAAAGATCATAAATTAAATGGACTCTCAAAATTATACTATGAGAATGGAAATTTAGAAAGGGAAGATAATTTTAAAGATGATAAACGAGAAGGACTCTTTAAAGGATATTATGAGAATGGAGATTTAAAAAGTGAAGATAATTTTAAAGATGATAAACGAGAAGGACTCTTTAAAGAATATTATGAGAATGGAAACATAAGAATGAAAGGTAATTTTAAAGATGATAAAAAGGAAGGACTCTTTAAAGAATATTATGAAAATGGAAATTTAAAAAGTGAAGGTAATTTTAAAGATGATAAACGAGAAGGACTCTCTAAAGAATATTATGAGAATGGAAACATAAGAATGAAAGGTAATTTTAAAGATGGTAAATTAGAAGGACTCTCAAAATCATACTATGAAAATGGAAATTTAAAAAGTGAAGGTAATTTTAAAGATGATAAAAAGGAAGGACTCTTTAAAGGATATTATGAGAATGGAAATTTAGAAAGTGAAGTTAATTTTAAAGATGGTAAATTAGAAGGACTCTCAAAATTATACTATGAGAATGGAAACATAAGAATAGAAGGTAATTTTAAAGATGATAAATTAGAAGGACTCTCAAAATTATACTATGAGAATGGAGATTTAATAGGTGAATATTATTATAAGGACGGACAGTAAAAAAAATTTATTAATTAAAAGTATAGAATGTCAATTAACAAAATAATGTTTGAAAACGAAGTATTTGAAATAGGAAAAATTAATGAAAAGTATAATCCTACTGCTGTTAAAAAAATAGATGGAATTAAACCATTATGAACATTGTGGCTTTCTATGATGTTATGGTTTACACAAAATCCTGAATCATTTTTAATTACTTTTACTGATGGAAAATAATTGAAGTTAATTAATTTTAAAAATGTTGTAATAGAGTCTAATTTCTCTGAAGAAAAAGGAAATATGATTTTAGGTATTGTTTTTATAACAATTATTTTTTTAATAATATATTGGCTTATTCAGACTATGACATATAGAAATAGCTATTACTATAAATCTTATCTAAATAAGGGGTGTTTCCTTTAAACTGACTTTTTAGCTATCCTTTGACCAAGTTAAGATAACTTTCTAATAACTTAAATACTTTATCGTACAGATAATTTTATAATTAATCTAATTTAGTCAAAAGACAAGTATTATCTATTATAAAAGGTATCGTACATTAACTATATGAGGATTTACTTTATAGTAAAGTATTTTAGTTGTTGATATAGTGTAAATACAAGTATTTTAAGAATATTATTAAGAATGAAAAGTAATGTAAGAGGTCAAATCTCTAACTCTAAAAAGGCTTTCAAAAATAAAACAATAATTTTTAATAGGAACTCTAGTAAATACTAGAGTTTTTATTTTTATAATACTAATTAGTATCAATGTATACTTTATAGTTTAATTTCTATAAAAAAGCCCGAACTTGCAAAAAGTTGAGGGCTTTTTTTGTATTCTGATACTTTTTTTGTTACCATTTTGTTACCACTAAATTTATTTTTTATAACTTGACTTTATACTATTGATGAGTTAAAATTAATTAAACAAATACCTTTCTCAATGTAGGGGATAACATTGAATTGATACAATTATGTTTCTCAATGTACAGCTAAACATTGATGACACAAATACCTTTCTCAATGTAGGGGATAACATTGAATTGAACAAAGTAAAAGTCCTAAGGAAACTTAGGGCTTTATTCATTGTGGAGGATATATGAAGATTAATGGTATTTATTTTGCTAGAGCAGAATTTTATCAAATAATAAGAGAAATAGGTGGAGTATGGGATGACTCAAAGGAAAGACCTATTGTTTGTCTTTTAAAAATAGATGATACAGATATTTATTGGGCAATTCCAATGGGAAACTTAAATCATAGAAATGATAAGGCAAAAGAAAGATTAGATTTCTATTTGAATATTGAAGAATCTGATATTCGTTCTTGTTTCTATCATATAGGAAAAACAACTACAGATACCATTTTCTTTATTTCTGATGTTATTCCAATAAAAGAAATCTATATTGATAGAGAATATCTAGGTTTTAATAATATCCATTATATTATAAAGAATAAGAAATTAATATCTGAATTAGAAAGAAAGTTAAAACGGATATTATATTTTGAAGATAGCAGACCTAATTATTTTAGACAACATATAACAGATATAAAATATAAGTTGTTGAGTGAATAAATGTAGTAATTATATATTTTATTAAACAAACTCTATTAAATACTAGGGTTTTTACTATTATTAAACTTTTTTTGTTACTAATTATGTATTTAAATTCACTCCAATAATTATTTGGAGTTTTTATTTTAAACTTGACTTTCAAAGTGTAAAGATATAATATATACAATATAAAGACTATAAAGGAGGTTTTAAAATGTCAATGAAGTTAGTAAACATAAGAATGGACGAAGATTTGAAAAAAGAAATGGAAATTGTTTGTAATGACTTAGGTATTAATATAACAACTGCTTTTACAATATTTGCTAAAAAATTAACAAGAGAGAAAAGGATTCCTTTTAGTGTATCAATAGACCCATTTTATTCAACTGAAAATATAAAAGCCTTACAAGAATCAGTAAGCCAAGTAAATGATGGTAAAGTTATTACAAAAACACTTGAAGAATTGGAGGCTATGGAATAATAAAAATAAGTTTTTCTATTCAAGCTTGGGAAGAATATTTATATTTTCAAAGTCAAGATAAGAAAACATTAAAGAAAATAAATGAACTAGTAAAAGATATTGAAAGAAATGGAGTACTAACAGGTATAGGTAAACCTGAAAAACTAACTAATAATCTTAGTGGATTATACAGTAGAAGAATCAATGACAAAGATAGGTTAGTTTATAAATTAGAAAATGATTTTATAGTTATCTTACAATGTAAAGGGCATTATAAAGATAGTTAAAATTATTAAGATTATATTTAGTGCTAATTTAATTTCTACAAAAAAGCCCAAACTTAAAAAGTTATGGGCTTTTTATATTAACTATTTATAGCTTGATTTAAATCTTCAATTAAATCATTTACATCTTCAATTCCAACAGATAATCTTAGTAGACATTCATCTATGCCTCTTGCCAATCTTTCTTCCATAGGTACATCAGCATGAGTTTGATACATAGGATAAGTCATCAAACTTTCAACTCCACCTAAACTTTCAGCAAATTGAATTACTTTAATATTTTTTAAAATTTTCTTTGCTCTCTCAGGGCTATCAACATGGAAAGACACCATTCCACCAAAACCTGTACTTTGTTTTTTAGAAATTTCTATTGATTCATTTTCTTCTAAACCTGGATAATAAACTGATTTTACAACAGCTTGTGTTTTTAACCATTCAGCTATTTTTAAAGCATTTTTTTGGTGTTGCTCCATTCTTATATGAAGAGTTTTTATTCCTCTTAAAACTAACCAAGAATCAAAAGCTGACAAAGAAGCCCCTATTGTCTTAGTTAAATATCTAAGTTTTTCACTGATTTCAGCTGAACTTGTTACTAAAAAACCAGCTAAAGTATCATTATGTCCTGCTAGATACTTTGTTCCACTATGAACTACAACATCAGCACCTAATTTAAGAGGTTTTTGAAAATATGGTGTTAAGAATGTGTTATCCACTACTAAAATACAATTATTCTTTTTAGCTATTTTAGAAATTTCATGTATATCAGATACTTTCATCATTGGATTTGTTGGAGTTTCTATATATATCATCTTAGTATTTTTAGTTATTACATTTTCTATATTTTTTATATTATCTGTTTCAATAAAAGTAGTTGTAATACCATTTTTACTAAGAACATTATCCATTAATCTTATTGTTCCACCATATAAATCATCAGTTGATACTATATTATCTCCAGGTGATAACATTTCTAATAGAACAGTTAGGGCAGCCATTCCTGTACTAAATGCAATTGCATCTACTCCTTCTTCCAAATCATTAACTATTCTTTCAACTTCTTCTCTTGTTGGATTTTGTAATCTTGAATAATCATAACCTGTTGATTCACCAAAAGCTGGATGTACAAAAGTTGCTGATTGATAAATTGGGAAACTTACTGCTCCTGTCTTATCAGTGTCTTTTCTTCCATTTTTTCCATGTACACATACTGTTCCTATATTTTTCTTCATATTCCTTTCCTTTCAAAACTTGTTTCTATTCATTTTAATGAATTTAAGCCTTAAAGTCAAGAAAATATTATATTTATATTATAATAATTGTTTTGCAGATTCAACTTTAATTTCTAAAACTTTTCTTAAAAATGGATATTTTTCTTTCATCATATCAAAATCTTCACCAGTTTCAATAAAATTAGCAATACCTTTTATTAAGAATCCTGTGCCTTGATAATTATTAAAACCTTCAACTTCTTTTGAACCAAGAGTTAATTTTACCTTATTATTAACTTTTACATCTGCCTCTGTACTATGCATTCCAGCAGCTGGTAGTAAAATTCTATCATCTTTGATAACCAAATATGAATTCCAAGTATTTGTTACATTAGCTTCTTCATTTCCACAAGAAACTATTGATACAACTCCTTCATGATTTAAAACTTCAAAAAATTTTTCATTAAATACTGACATAAACATCTTCTCCTTTTTCTTTTTATAATAATATGTTATCATATAATAGTGACAAAAATAGACACCTTTTAGGAGGATTTATGAAAAGAGCGGAAAGACTTAATCAAGAACTAATATTTTTAAGTTCAAAAAAATCTTTTAATCTATCAGATTTAATAAATGAATTTAATATTTCAAAAAGAACTGCTTTAAGAGATATACAAGATTTAGAATTTATGGGTTTACCATTTTATGTTGAAAATGGTAGAAATGGAGGATACAAATTAATAAATGAAAAATTAATAATTCCTATACATTTTGATATAGGAGAGATAACTTCTATATTTTTTGCTTTGAAATCTTTAGAGTTACTTTCAACCACACCATTTGAAAAATCTTATCCTCTGCTTTATAAAAAGTTATTAGCAACCTTACCAGATGAACAAAAAGAAAAAATTCTAAAATTATTAAAAGTTGTAGAGTATTATACTATTCCTCCCATCAATCCTACTAATTATTTAACTATAATTTTGGAAGCTATCTTAGATTTAAAAGTTTTAAATATTTTATATACTCAACACAATAAAATTTCTAAACAAATTCTTCCATATAACTTATTTTATAGGAATGGAGTTTGGTTTTGTTATGCCCTAGATATAAACAATAATATGTTTGGAGTATATAGATGTGATTATATAGAGAAGTGTATTATTGACAATAACATAGAACACTCTTATACTTTTGAAGATCTAAAAAATTTCTCGCTTTTTTATGAGGGAATATACCATAATATTGAGTTTAGATGTAGTTTAACAAAATTTGGTAAAGAATTATTTTTAAAAAAGAATTATCCTAATATGAAATTAGAAGAAATTGATAATCAACCTTATATGATAGGTAGTTTTAATAAGGAAGAATTAGATTATATGGTCCACTATCTGATAGGACTGGGAGATAATGTCAAAATTGAGTATCCTGAATTATTAAAAAATGCTTATATAAAAAAATTAAAAGAAATTTTAAAAAGTTATAAATACTAAATTTGGTAAAATTTTACTTTTAGTGTATAATAAAATAATCAAATTAAACAGAGGTGTTGATATGAAAAGATTTTCAAAATTGTATGTTATGATGTTTTTATTGTTTTCTATATTTTCTTTTGTTAGTTTTGCAGCTAGTGATCCTGATTTAGATACACTAGAGGATGTTTATAATGAAGTTATAGTAAATGGTAATCAAGATTTTTTAAGTGGTTTTTCTTCTAAAGAATTAGCTATTATAAGAAATACTATTTATGCAAAAAGAGGATATAAATTTAAAAGAAAAGAATATCAAAGATACTTTGGAGCTAAAGACTGGTACAAAGGAACTACTAGTAAACAAAATATTTTAAGTAAAAATGAACAAAAATTAGTAGATATTATAGTAAAATATGAAAAAAAGGGTGGAAGTTCTAGTAATTATAGTGCTCCTTCTAATGAATCAATTGATATAGATTCTGGAAGCCCAACAACAGAAGAAATAGATGCTATGGAAGCTGATTCTGGAAAAACTAATTATATAAACTTAGATTAATAGGAAAAATGCTATCACAATTAATTTGGTGATAGCATTTTTATATTATTTTATTAAATTATTATTATAATTGTCCACCTTCAACAACTATTGAGTCTGGATTTGCAGAGTCTCCATAAATTGGTTCAAGTGTTGCTTTATATGCTTCATGGAAGAAGTTTTCTTTTCCTAATTCTTTGATTTCATCATTTATCCAATTTAATAAATCAATATTTCCTTTTTGAACTGCAACAGCTATTGTATCAACATCTCCTAAAGAATCAATTCCAACAGTAAATCCAGGGTTTGCTTTTGCCCAAGCCAAAACTTCTGTATTATCAGTTGAGAAAGCATCTCCTCTACCATCAAGTAAAGCATTGTATGCATCTGTATAAGAATCATATTTTTGTAATTTTATTTCTGGATGATTCTTTGAGAAATAATATTCAGCAGTAGTTCCTTTACTTACTATTAAAGTTTTATCTTTTAAGTCTTCAACAGATTTTATAACTGCTTTATCAGGAGATACAACTCCTAGTGACACTTTCATATATGGGAAACTAAAATCAACTTTTTCTGCTCTTTCAGGTGTAACTGTAAAGTTTGCAGCAACTATATCAACTTTTGCTGTTTCTGCATATTCAACACGGCTTGCAGGGTCAAGAGAAATATATTCAACTTTTACTCCTAAATCTTTTGCAATACGGTCTGTAAAGTAGATGTCAAAACCTTGATTTTTACCATTTTCATCAACATAACCAAAAGGTGCTTTATCTGTAAATACTCCTATTTTAATAACACCACTATCTTTGATTTCTTGAACTGTTCTTGCCTTAGCAGTTGTAGTTTCTTGTGCAGGTGTTTGTGCTTCTGGCTTAGTTTCTTCTGTTTTATTACCACAAGCGGCTAATGCAAATACTGCCACCCCAACTGTTGCTAATTTTAAAATCTTTTTCCAAATTTTCATTTTATACCCTCCTAAAACTTTCTTAAAATATTTTATAAAAATTACTTTTTAAAACTAAATGTATTTAAAAATTTTTGTGCCCTTTCAGTTTTTGGATTGGAGAAAAATTCTTCTGCCTCTCCTTGTTCTGCTATATTTCCATTATCCATAAATATAACCCTATCTGCAACTGCTCTTGCAAATTGCATTTCATGGGTTACTATCACCATTGTCATTCCATCTCTTGCAAGTTCAAGCATTACATCTAAAACTTCTCTTACCATTTCAGGATCAAGTGCAGCTGTAACCTCATCAAATAACATTATTTCTGGGTTCATACATAGTGCTCTAACTATTGCAACTCTTTGTTTTTGTCCACCTGATAACTGTCTTGGATAAGAATTTTGTTTATCTAGTAAATTAACTCTTTCAAGTAATTTTAAAGCTTGCTGCTTTACTTCTTCTTTATTTCTCTTTTGTACCTTCATTGGTGCTAATAAGATATTATCTAAAATTGTTAAATGTGGAAATAGTTCATAACTTTGAAAAACCATTCCAATTTTTTGCCTAATCTTTGTCATATCATTTTTTGCATCTGAAAATTTTATTTCATTATCTAAGATAATATCTCCACCTTGAATATCTTCTAAGCCATTCAAACATCTTAAAAATGTACTTTTACCACAACCAGAAGCTCCAATTATTACAACTACTTCTCCTTGATGTATATCTAAATTTATTCCTTTTAAAACTTTAAGGTCTTGATAATTTTTTATAACATCTTTGGCAGAGAGAACCACTTTATCTAACTGTTTCATATTTTACTCCATCTCTTTTCTAAAAATTTTGCTAACATTGATAATGGCCAACAAGACAAGAAATACAGTAAGAATATTACTCCATATATCCATATTGCTCCATTTGGATATTGAAATCTATTTGTGTCTATTATTTGTTGCCCAACTTTTAAAACTTCAACTATTCCTATTAATACAACTAAACTTGTAGTTTTTATCATTCTAGTTATTAAATTCACTGATAAAGGTATAAGTCTTCTTATAATTTGAGGAATAATTACATATAGATATATTTGTTTTTTATTTAAAGCCAAAGCTGTTGCACTTTCTATTTGACTTTTAGGTATACTTTCAATAGCACCTCTCACTAAATCTCCCATCTCAGCAGTTCCCCAAATTGTAAATACTATTATTGCACTTGTTTCTGCTGAAATATGAATCCCATACATTCTTGTAACTCCAAAATAAGCTATAAATAGTAATACAAGTGGTGGCATTATTCTAATTATCTGTAAATATATTTGTGAGATAATTTTAGTTATAGGATTTCTTATATGCATAAAAAGTCCAAATAGTACTCCAAAAATTATTGAAAATAATGCTGAAATTAAACTTAATTTTATTGTTAGCCATAAGCCATATAGAAGTCTTTCAAAATTTGTCCCCTTTGATAATAAATCAATTACTGTATCCAACATATTTTAACTTCCTTTCTAGCCAAACCCCAAATAATGAAAGAGGCAACAATATTATTAAGTACCCTACTACAAGCATAAATAAAGATTCTTCTGTTTTGTAGTAAAGTCCTATTAAATCTTTTGTTACAAACATCATATCCATTAAAGCAATTGCACTAAATACAGATGTTTCTTTTAATAAAAATATGATATTGGCCGTAAGTCCTGGTAAACTTATAACAAATGATTGAGGTAAAATAACATATCTCATTGTTTGCCACTTAGTCATACCTAAACTTAAAGCTGACTCTTTTTGAATTTTATCTATTGTTTCTAGTGCACTACGAAAAGTTTCTATCATATAGCTTCCACCTAAAAATGTCAAACCAATTATTCCACAAGCCTCTGGGCTAAATCTTAAACCAACTTTTGGTAATCCAAAGTATAAAAAGAATAATTGAACAAGAAGAGGTGTATTTCTACTTAGTTCTATATATCCAATTATAATCTGTTTAAAGAATTTAAAATTTTCATATAAAATCCAACTTCCTAAAATTCCAACTATAATTGAAAGTATTATTCCTATTCCACCTATTTTTAATGTTAGTATTCCAGCATGTACAAACTCTGGTGTGTACTTTGCTATAAATTCCCAATCCATTTTTCTATCCCCATTCCTTATTGAATTGATAAGGATTATACCACCATATGAAAAAGAGCACAATGAAACAAATTTTCTAAAATAAAGTTCTATATTATTTTATTTTTTTATCTAAAAATAAATGATTTTTTATTTTTTAAGTTCTATTTTTTATAACCAAAAAAAAAGAGCTTTCAAAGTTTTCACTTCTACTTGCTCTTTTACAATATTCTAAATTAATTTATTTTTCTTCTATTGCATATAATGCTGCTGATGTTGCATGAATATTTGTAGTATCAAACAATGGTATATCAGTATCTTCTTGTTTAACTAATAATCCTATCTCTGTACAACCTAAAATTATTCCTTCTACACCATCTTTTGATAAATTTTCTATAATTCTTAAATATTTATCTTTTGATTCCTTTTTTATTTTCCCAAGACATATTTCATTGAAAATAACTGAATTGACTATTTCTATATCTTTTGAGTTGGGTATAACAACTTCTATACCATTGTCAATTAATATTTGTTTATAAAAATCTTGTTGCATAGTATATTTTGTTCCAAGCAAACCAATTTTTCTAATTCCAGCTTTCTTCAATTCAATAGCTGTCATTTCAGCAATATGTAAAATAGGAAGTTTAGTATATTTCTTTATTCCAGAAACTACTTTATGCATAGTGTTAGTACATATAACTATAAAATCAGCTCCTGCTTTTTCCAAAGATAATGCTACATCACCTAAAATTTTAGCACTTCTATCCCAATCACCATTCTTTTGACATTCTTCTATTTCTTCAAAATCTACACTATATAATATACATTTTGCAGAATGTAGTCCTCCTAATTTATCCTTTATAACTTCATTTATGATTTGGTAATATGTAACTGTACTTTCCCAACTCATTCCACCTATAAGCCCTATTATTTTCATACAATAAAATCTCCTCTAAAAATAGAATTATTCCTTAAGTTTCCAATAACCATTGCTTCCTCTTCCAATAAATTTTAAATTTTGAATTTCTTTTATATATCTTTCTATTGTTTTAACACTCACTCCAACTTTTTCTGCAATTTTTTTTCTACTAATTTTAGGATTTTTCTTTATTTCATCTAATATTATAGATAATATATCTTCCTTTTTTTGAGCGACATCCTGAGCGACATCCTGAGCGACATCCTGAGCGACATCTTTTATCCCCACTTTTTTAGTAGCTATTTTTCTAATAGGAACTACTGTTCTAAAAATACTTCCCTCTTCAAATATTGGTTTTTCATTTGAATATAGCTCTGTAAATTTATAAGTATTTCTCATTCCTGATCCTAATTCATCAGCTAGTCCAATTTCACGAAATACCTTTGATATAGGAGGGTTTTTAGAAAATGGCTCAAACTTAAAAAGATTCAACTCTCCTATACTATGAGCTAAGTTACTATTTTCTATTAGAATTTTCTCTTCATCAATAATCATTTTAGCAGGAAATCCACTAGAATAATCTCTATGAGCTAAAGTGTTTGATACAATTTCTCTTAAAATTCTATCCCTTGCATTTACATTTTGTATTCCATCTAATACAAATAAGTCATTTAAGTGTTTTTGTCCAAATTGAATCAATCTATCATAACTATCAATTAAATTAGTGATAATAACATCTCTATCATCATATCTATCTTTATTTTCTACTCTAAAAATTGCATCTGTTTTATGTTGTGGCAATACTGACATATCTGTTTTATGTTGTGGCAATACTGACATAATTGAATTATCTTTTCCAAAAAGTAAAATAGCTGCTAATGTTAAGCCTTCTTTATTTGTTTCAGAATCTGTAAGAATTAAATTAGCACTTCTAAGCATTTCTTCATCAGTCATATTTATCCAACTATGATTTATATTTCTAACTCTTGCCATTTCTTTAGCTCTTTGAATAATATTTGTATCCAAAAAATCTAAATTTATATTTGGATATACTTTATTTACAAAATATGTATTTTGTTTCCTTGCATACATCTTATATACCAGCTCAGAATTGTCAGTAATATTAATATCTCCCTCATAAGAGCGATCTAATATTTTTCCATTATGTCTACAAACCTGATAGCCTTCTGGTATTCTTATATAAATAACAATTTTATTATTTATTTCAATAGGTTCAGGTATCAAATATAATGGAGGATATATTTTTTGAGGATTATTAATAGAAGTTATAAAGTTTTTTATAATTTCACTTACTTTATTTACTTCTACTCCTATAATTTCTTTGTTATCTTTTACTCCTAATAAAATGTGACCACCATTTCTATTATTAAAAGCACATACTGTATCAAAGATATCCCTTGTTAATGCAGACTTTGACTCCTTAAATTCAATATTTATTTTTTCTCCATCTTTTATTAACTTTTCTATTTCTTTTACAGTCATCTTATTTTTCCTCAGCATAGCCCAATTCTTTTAAAAATGGTTTTTTCTTTCTCCAATCATCTTTAACTTTTACCCAAAGTCCTAAATAGATTTTTTCTCCTAGTAATTCTTCTATTTCTTTTCTGGCTTCCACTCCAATTTCTTTTAGCATCTTACCATCTTTTCCAATGATAATACCTTTTTGAGAATCTCTTTCAACATAAATATTTATATCAAATTTATCTTTTTTTCCTTCTTTTCTTTCCACATTTATTATTTCAATAGCAACAGAATGAGGAATTTCATCTCTTGTTTTTAATAAGATTTTTTCTCTAACTATCTCTGTTATTATTCTATAAGTGGACATATCTGTGTACATATCATCAGGATAGTATTTAACCCCATCTTCTAAATAAGGATCTAGTGCTTCTAATAATTGACTTATACCAAAAGAATACATACCTGAAGCAAAAATTATTTTATCAAATTTCCCTAATTTTTCTTCTATTTCTTTCAATTTTTCTCCTTTTTGCTCATCACTTATTAAATCAACCTTATTCACAAGTAAAATTCTAGGCTTCTTAGAATTTTCATTTATTCTATCCATTACAAACATATCCCCTGTTCCTATTGGTTTAGAGGCATCAATTAAAAAAAGTATAATATCTACATCTTTTAGAATCTTAACTGCAATATTAGTCATATATTCCCCTAAAAGATGTTGTGGTTTATGTATTCCTGGTGTATCTATAAAAATATATTGATTGTCTTTAAAATTTAGAATTCCCTTTATATTATCTCTTGTTGTTCCTGCTTTATCTGATACAATAGCCACTTTTTCAGATACAATTTTATTTATTAAAGTTGATTTCCCAACATTAGGTCTACCTACAACAGCTATAAATCCAGCTTTCATTAATTATCTCCTATTCCTATCTCAAAATACATTTTTCTAATATTTTCAATTAAGTCTTTTTCATCTTCCTGCATACAATTTTTTAAAGTTTTAAAATCTAAATTATACCTTTTTAAATCTGAAATAAAAGTTGATTTCCCATAAGCACCAAATAAAAATCTTTTTTCAAAAGCATATTTTTTATAATAATTTTTTAAATCTTCTTCCATAAGTTTATCTATATCATAACTAATAATCTTATTATTTCTCACTATAATAATCTTTTGAAAATCATACTTTAACAAATCTTTAATCTGAATTTCAAAAATATTTACAAGGTTTATTTTATACTCAACTATCATTTTAGAAATAAGCTTTAATCTCATCTCATTAAAATTATCTGATAAAGAATTTACAAAGTCCTCATATTCTTTTTGCTTGAATATAATATTATTCTTTTTAGTAGTAACTTCATTATCAGATTTATTAACTGATAGTTTATATTCAAATATTTTTTCTATATACCTATTTTTCAAAAGAAACTTATACAAACCTCTTATAGTGCTATATTTTCTACTAAAGGTAGCTTTCTTATAATTTTTTTCTACATCAGAAAAATATTCATTAAATATCTTTTCATCAGTA
>ERZ773010.1021-NODE-1021-length-18086-cov-8.110532_pt1 | contig 18086 bp, 15 predicted proteins | sample MGYA00580842_ERZ773010 | MGnify/ENA primary metagenome ERZ773010 (study PRJEB29015, sample SAMEA2737982) | human oral metagenome | biome: human oral; feature: human-associated habitat; material: dental | place: China | collected 2107 ...
CGCCGCCTGAATGACAGATCATTCAGTGCGGCGGTTTGTTTTGTCGATGGGGGGTTGGAAAGAGTCGTTAGTGTCTCAATAGCGGCAATGTCTGATTTATGGGTGCCGGCCGGATGAATTTATGCACCGGATTCTTCCGGGAACTTTTTGCTGCCCGGAATCTCAATGCCGTTGCAACTTGCCGATGGCGCGCATTTAGGTGGTGGTTTTGCTGTGCCACCCGGTTGAAGGGCGGGTGCAATTGCCCGGGATTTTGGGATTGCGTATGTTTTTTATCTCAGGTTTTGCGGCCGGCTGTCTGCGTCCGGAGGTGGTTGCATGGGTTTTTCGGCGCTTTCCGGAAAACTTTTGAATGATGATGAAAGGAGACATTGATGGAAAACTGGAATGAGTACCGCAAGGAATTGATGGCGCGCGTGGGCGAGCTGGGCAAGCTTTCGCCGGATACCGTTGCCGGCTACCAGGCGCTTGCCGGCGCGGGCAAGAAAACCCAGCATCTTGACGCAAAAACGCGCGAATTGATTGCGCTGGCCGTGGCCGTGACCACGCGCTGTGACGGCTGTATCACCATGCATGTGGCGGAGGCCGCCAAGCTGGGCGTCAGCCGCGAGGAAATTGCCGAAGCGCTGGGCGTTGCGGTGGCGATGAATGCCGGCGCCGCCGTGGCGTATTCGGCGCGCGTCCTGGATGCGTTTGCCGCGCAGGGCTGAACGCCCGGATGTGAGGATCGGAATTTCGCATCCACAACCGGCGCGCGGGGTTTGGCAGCATGATGCTGATCCCGCGCGCTTTTTTATTGTTTCTCCTGCATCCGGCTTTAGGGTGATCAAGGATGATCAGGTTTTGCTTATAGCGCACACAGGCGTTTTGGCTTTTCCTTGCATCCGCTTCAGGGTGATCAGATCTTGCGATCCATTGGCTTTCGATGTACTGGCTTTCGATGCGCCGGCAAGTGCTGGAAATCTGAAACGGCGAAAATCTGCGGCGCCGGAAATCCAAAATGCCTGGAGTCCGCGTGTGTCGTACCGGACGGACAGTGGGCTGATGGCGGCGGCATCGGGCTGCACAGGCTTTGGCACTGTTTGGGGGCGCGCACAGTGACAGCGCCCCTGAGCGCGATGCAAGGACGCGTATGAACAACGCGCATGCTTGGAAATATGCTGCAAAACGTGCTGCAATGCTGCCGGGCTGCGGCGCGGCTTCGCCGCCCGGAAAGAAAGCAAGCGAAGCGCTGTTGAACTGTTTGAAAGGGAGATGAAATGGGCGGAAGGGACGGCTTGCCGCAGGTTACGTGAGAGCTCCCGAATGGGGGGAGAGCGGATAGAATGACGCGGGTTGTGCGAGGAGGGCCGAAGTTGAGCCGGAGTTTTTTGCGCTGCCCATGCAGCTGTCTTGCGCCTGGTGTGTAAGTCTTTGTTTTAATTGACGGCGCGGGGCAATCAGCGTTTAATGTTGCCTGGTGCCCAGGAAGGGACTCGAACCCCCACAGTGTTGCCACCACTAGGACCTGAACCTAGCGCGTCTACCAATTTCGCCACCTGGGCCTGCATAACGACGAAGCGAAGGCCGCATTCTAAGGGAATGAACTCAAATGTCAATAAGAAAGCTTTCAAAAATCAGAAAAAACGACCCGTTTTTCCAGCGTGAAATGGCGAAATATGAGCTGCCGCTGCCTTCCCGCGAATACATCGTGCAGACGCTGACCGAGCAAGGCCGGCCGGTCAGTCTGGATTTTCTCTGCGACCTGCTCGATGTGCGCAAGGCCGAGCGCGAGCCATTCGTGCGCCGTCTGGCGGCGATGGAGCGCGAGGCGCAATTGATGCGCAACCGCAAGGGGGCGTACATCCTGCCGGAACGCGCCAGCCTCATTGCCGGGCGGGTCGAGGGGCATCCGGACGGCTATGGCTTCTTCATCCCGGACGATGGCAGCGACGATCTTTTTCTCGATGCCAAGCAGATGACCAAGGTGCTGCATCGGGACCGGGCGCTGGTGCGCGTGACCGGCATCGATCGCAAGGGGCGGCGCGAGGCGGCGATTGTCGAAGTGACCGAGCACGCCAACAGCCGGGTCGTCGGGCGCGTGCTGGTCGAGCACGGCATCATGCTGGTGGCGCCCGAAAACCGGCGGATTCACCAGGACATCCTCATCGTTGCCGATCAAAAGGCTGGCAAACAGGCCGGCAAACGGCTCCAGCCCAAAGCAGGCCAGGTGGTGATGGTTGAAATCATCGAGCAGCCGACGCGGCATTCGCAGCCGATCGGCCGTGTTGTCGAAGTCCTCGGTAATTACGCCGACCCCGGCATGGAAATCGAAATTGCCCTGCGCAAGCATGAGCTGCCTTTTGAGTTTTCGCCAGAAGCCGTCAAGGAAGTCCGCGCCTTGCCGGCCAAAGTCAGAAAAGCCGATTGGGACGGACGATGCGACCTGCGCGATCTGCCGCTGGTGACGATTGACGGCGAAACGGCCAAGGATTTTGACGACGCCGTTTTTGCCGAGAAAAAAGGGCGCGGCTGGCGGCTGGTGGTGGCGATTGCCGACGTCAGCCATTACGTGCGGCCGGGCGCGGCGCTCGACCGTGAGGCATTTGCGCGCGGCAATTCGGTGTATTTCCCGCGTCGCGTCATTCCCATGCTGCCGGAAAAACTGTCCAACGGCCTGTGCTCGCTCAATCCCGAGGCCGAGCGGCTGGCGATGGTCTGCGACATGGAGATCAGCGCCGGCGGCCTCATCAAGGCGTATGCCTTTTATCCGGCCGTGTTCCGTTCGGCGGCGCGGCTGACCTACACGCAGGTCTGGGCGTGGCTGTCCGGCGCCGCGGCAGGCGCGGATGCGTCCGCAGACCCGGCGGCGGATTCAGCGATAGATTCAGTGACAGACTTGGCGGCGTCCGGTCAGGCCATTCCGCTGCCAGTGCAGCCCTCGCTGCGGGCTTTATATACGTTGTTCGGCATCCTGCTCAAAGCCCGGCGCAAGCGCGGCGCGATCGATTTTGAAACGGTGGAAACGATGATGCTGTTCAACGACCAGGGGAAAATCGAGAATATCGTGCCGGTTGAGCGTAACGACGCGCACCGGCTCATCGAAGAATGCATGCTGGCGGCCAACGTGTGCGCCGCCGATTTCCTCGAAAAGCACCGTCATCCCTGCCTGTACCGCGTACATGAAGGGCCGACGCCGGAAAAACTCGAACAACTGCGCGCTTTTCTCAAGGAATTTGGCCTCAGCCTGTCGGGCGGCGCGCATCCGGCCGCCAAGGATTACGCGGCGCTGATGGAAACGGTCAAATCCCGCCCGGATGCCGCGCTCCTGCAAACGGCGATGCTGCGCTCGCTGCGGCAGGCGGTGTATAGCCCGGACAACGTCGGCCACTTCGGCCTGTCCTACGAGCACTACACGCACTTCACTGCACCGATCCGGCGCTATCCCGACCTGCTCGTGCATCGGGCGATCAAGGTGCTGCTCGCGGGCGCGACGTACCGGCCCGGCAAGTGGGATGAAATCGGCCTGCACTGTTCGATGACCGAGCGGCGCGCTGACGAGGCAACGCGCGATGTGACGAACTGGCTCAAGTGCTACTACATGCGCGAGCGCATCGGCGAAGTTTTTGCCGGAACGATCGCCTCGGTCGTGCCCTTTGGCGTGTTCGTGACGCTTGATGCGGTGTATGTCGAAGGGCTGGTGCATGTATCCGAGCTGGGCGAGGACTACTTCCAGTTCGACCCGGTGCGCCATGAAATGCTGGGCGAACGCACCGGCCGGCGTTTCCGGCTTGGCGACCGCCTCTGCGTCAAGCTGGTGCGCGCTGACCTGGAAAGCGGGCGCATCGATTTTGTCCTGGCCGACGCCGACGAAGCCGCCCAGATTGCTCCACCCGCCCCATCCGAATGGCAGGCGGCCGAATCGGGCGTGTCGCCGCGTCCGGAAAAGGCCGCCGGGAAAAAGGTGAAAAAGGCAGCGCAAAAAACAGCACAAAAGACAGCGCACAAGGCATCAGGAAAAGCATCAGAAAGGGCGCCGAAAAAAGCGCCGAAAAAAGCTTCATCCGGCCGATCCGGACGCACGTCTGCTGGCACGACGCGCCGCTCCGGAAAATCCGCAAAGCACTGAACGGAGGGTTGAATTTTTATGAGCCAGTCTTCGCATTCCGGCGCACCCGCATCGACCGCTGCCGGCTTCATTCACGGCTTCCATGCCGTCATCGCCAAACTGCGGCACCAACCGGAGGCCATTCTTGAAATCTTCATCGACGGCGAGCGGCGTGACGCCCGCATGCGCGACCTCCTGCGCCATGCCGAATTGCACGGCGTGCGCGTCATGGCGGTCGACGGCAAGCGGCTCGACGGCATGGCCGGCGGACGGATGCGCCATCAGGGCGTCGTCGCCCGCGTCCTTGGCCAGCGGCGGCCGGTGGCGCTCGACGATGTTCTCGATACGCTCGAAGAACCCGCCTTCCTGCTCATCCTCGACGGCATTCAGGACCCGCACAACCTCGGTGCCTGCCTGCGCGTGGCCGATGCCGTTGGCGCGCACGCCGTCATTGCCCCCAAGGACCGCGCCGCCGGGCTGACGCAGGCGGCCATCAAAGTCGCCAGCGGCGCGGCGGAAAGCGTGCCCTATATCACCGTGACCAATCTCGCCCGCACGCTGCGCGAACTTCAGGAACGCGGCATCTGGGTGATCGGCGCCGATGCCGAAGGGCAGGAAGATCTCTACAGCGCGCAATGGCCGGCGGGCACAGCCTGGGCGCTGGGCGCCGAGGGCGTTGGCCTGCGCCGCCTGACGCGCGAAACCTGCGACCAGCTCGTCACCATTCCCATGCTTGGCTCGGTGCAAAGCCTCAATGTCTCCGTCGCCGCCGGCGTCTGCCTGTACGAAGCGCGGCGGCGGCTGATGGCCGCAGGCTGAACGTCCGTAGTGACTGGTCGAATGATCGGCCGCAAGCCCGCGTCTTTTGGGCATTTCAGACTGGGCGGCGCTGTAACCCGCGCCAATTGGGCGTTTGCGGGCAGGCATCCCGGAAGCCCTTATTCCACGCGGGTTACCAGCCTGCCTGGCTGGAGAAGCCCGTTTTACGCGGGCTGGAGCGGTGACGATGGCGCGGTGCACCGAGCGCGGCGGGCGCTGGAGAGAATACGCTGAAGGCGTTGAGTGCGCGCGGCAAATAGCCGCTAGATATAATGCGCCATACCTTCATTCACACAACACCGTGAATCACACAAAGGGAGATCAAACGATGAAAAAGTTTTTACTGGGCGTCTGGCTGTTTCTGTCTACCAGTTTGGGGCTGGCACAAATGCCAGAGAAAACACGGCAAGAGGTGGTGCAGATGCCCGAGGAAACACGGCAAGAGGTGGCGCAGGCGATTCAACAAGGCAATTACACCCAGGCTGTGCAATTGCTGCAACCTTGGGCGGAGCGTGGCGATGCCTGGGCGCAGTACAGACTTGGCGTGATGTTTTTTCATGGCCAAGGCATTACGCAGGATTACGCCCAGGCGCAGAAATGGTGGGAGAAAGCGGCCGCTCGGGGAGATGCAAATGCTCAATTTAGCCTTGGCGTAATGTGTTTTCACGGTCAAGGCGTCATGCAGGATTACGCCCAGGCGCGCAAATGGTGGGAGAAAGCCGCGGCTCAGGGAGACGTGAATGCGCAATTTAGCCTTGGCGTGATGTACGAATATGGTCAAGGCGTTGCGCAGAATGACGCCAAGGCGCGCGAATGGATGGAAAAAGCGGCCGCGCAGGGGCATGTAAATGCCCAATTTAGCCTTGGCGTAAGGTATTACACCGGTCAAGGCGTCACTCAGAATTATGCCGAGGCTCACAAATGGTGGGAGGAAGCGGCCACTCAGGGGGATGCGGGAGCGCAGTACAACCTTGGCGTGATGTATCGCGATGGCCGAGGCGTCGCGCAGAATGACGTCAAGGCGCGCGAATGGATGGAGAAAGCGGCTGCTCAGGGGTTTGTAGAGGCACAAACCAACCTTGGCTCAATGTATCACGATGGCCAAGGCGTTACGCAGGATTATGTCAAGGCGCGCGAATGGTACGAGCAGGCGGCTGCGCAGGGGCATGCCAAAGCACAATACAACCTTGGCCTGATGTATAAAGATGGCCGAGGAGGCGTCGCGCAGGATTACGCCCAGGCGCAGAAATGGTGGGAGAACGCCGCCGCTCAGGGGCTTGTAGAGGCACAATTTAACCTTGGCTTGATGTATAGCAATGGTCACGGCGTCGCGCAGAATGAGGCCAAGGCACGTGAATGGTGGGAGCAAGCCGCCGCCCAGGGACATGCAGGAGCCCAGAACAACCTTGGTCTGATGTATGACCGTGGCCGCAGCGTTAAGCAAGATTACGCTAAGGCGCGCGAATGGTGGGAGAAAGCCGCCGTCCAAGGGTATGCCCAAGCACAGTTCAACCTTGGCATGATGTATGACAATGGTCAAGGCGTCGCGCAGGATTACGCTAAGGCGCGCGAATGGTACGAGCGGGCGGCTGCTCAGGGGGATACAGGGGCGCAGAACAACCTTGGCGTAATGTATCGTGATGGTCAAGGCGTCGCGCAGGATTACGCTAAGGCGCGCGAATGGTGGGAGAAAGCGGCTGCTCAGGGGGAGGCAGGGGCGCAGTACAACCTTGGTTTGATGTATCACGATGGCCGAGGCGTCGCGCAGAATGACACCAAGGCGCGCGAATGGTATGAACAAGCCGCTGCCCAGGGAAATGCAGGGGCGCAATATAACCTTGGCGTGATGTATCTCGATGGCCGAGGAGGCGCACAGAATGATGCCAAGGCACGCGAGTGGTTGGAAAAAGCTGCTGCGCAGACAGAAAACGTAGAAAATGCTGAAGCGGTGCGCAAAGCCCGGCAGGCGCTGGAGGAGATGCGCTGAAGGCGTTGAGTGTGTGTAGTGGCTGGCGGCCGCGTGCTGAACCTTGCAATGAGCGGCCGTAACGTCCGGCCGGAAGCCCGTGTCTTTTGGGCATTTCAGATGAAGTGGTGTCGCAGCCTGCGTCCCTAGGGCGTTTTAGGCGGGGCAGCGCTGTAACCCGTTTCAATTGGGCGTTTGCGGGCAGGTGCTCCGGAAACCCTTATTCCACGCGGGTTCCCGGCCTGCCTAGCTGGAGATGCCCGTTTTACGCGGGCTGGAAGGGTGACGAAGGAGCGGTGCGCAAAGCCCAGCAGGCGCTGGAGAGAATGCGCCAAGGACGTTGAGTGCAGCAGGCGAACGCTGGATAATGCGCCGTACATTCGCCATACCTTCATTCGCACAACACCGTGAATCACACAAAGGGAGACCAAACGATGAAGAAGTTTTTACTGGGCGTCTGTCTATTTCTGTCCGCCACGCTGGCGCTAGCGCAAATGCCTGAGAAAACATGGCAAGAGGCGAAGCTGGCGATTCAACAAGGCAATTTCACACAGGCCGTGCAATTACTGCGCCCTTGGGCGGAACGTGGTGATGCCCGGGGGCAATACGGCCTAGGTTTGATGCATTATCATGGCCGAGGTGTCGCGCAGGATGACACCAAGGCGCGCGAATGGCTGGAAAAAGCCGCCGCTCAGGGGTATGCCCAAGCACAATTTAACCTTGGCGTGATGTATGCCAGTGGTCGAGGTGTCGCACAGGATTATGCCAAGGCGCGTGAATGGTGGGAGAAAGCCGCCGCTCAGGGGGATGTAGGGGCGCAGAACAACCTTGGCGTGATGTATCGCGATGGTCAAGGCGTCGCCCAGGATGACGCCAAGGCGCAGGACTGGTTCGAGAAGGCGGCCGCTCAGGGGCATGTAGAGGCGCAGAATAACCTTGGCGTGATGTATGGCAATGGTCAGGGTGTTGCGCAGGATTACACCAAAGCGCTCGAATGGTGGGAGAAAGCCGCTGCGCAGGGGCATTCGGGTGCGCAATACAACCTTGGCGTGATGTATGCCCGTGGCCGAGGTGTCGTGCAGGATTATGCCAAGGCGCGCGAATGGTGGGAGAAAGCCGCCGCTCAGGGGGATGTAGGGGCGCAGTACAACCTTGGCGTGATGTATCGCGATGGTCTAGACGGCACGCAGGATGACGCCAAGGCGCGCGAATGGTTCGAGCAGGCGGCTGCGCAGACAGAAAATGCAGAAAATGCTGATGCGGTGCGCCAAGCGCGGCGGGCGCTGGAGAGAATACGCTAAGGGAGTTGAATGCGCGCGGCAGGCTGGACGCCCGCAGTAATTGGCTGAACGACCGGCTGCAAGCCCGCGTCTTTTGGGCGTTTCCCGGGTGCCTGCCCGCCAGCCCACACCTAGCGGACGTTTCAGCCATGTGTATGCTGCTACCTGCACCCATTAAGTCGGAGCCACTGCCTCCGCACCTAGGTTGATCGACGGCAAAACGCTCAAGACCGCTCGCCGGAAGCCCACGTCCCTAGGGCGTTTCAGATAAGGCAGCGCTGTAACCCGCGCCAATCGGGCGTTTGCGAGCAGGCGCCCTGGAAGCCCCTTATTCCACGCGGGGTCCCGGCCTGCCTAGCTGGAAATGCCCGTTTTACGCGGGCTGGAGGGGTGACGATGGGGCGAAAAGCGGTGCGCCGAGCGCGGCAGGCACTGGGGAAAATGCGTCAAGGACGTTGAGTACGCGCGGCAAATAGCCGCTAGATATAATGCGCCATACCTTCATTCACACGACACCATGAATCAAGGGAGATCAAACGATGAAAAAGCTTTTGCTGGGCGTCTGGCTGTTTCTGTCCGCCACGCTGGCGCTGGCGCAGATGCCCGAGAAAACACGGCAAGAGGTGGCGCAGGCGATTCAACAAGGGAATTGCGAACAGGCCGTGCGATTGCTGCGCCCTTGGGCGGAACGTGGCGACGCCGAAGCACAAGCTTTCCTTAACTGGGTGTATTCCTATGGACAAGGTATCGCGCAGAATTACGCCCAGATGCGCGAACGTTGGGAGAAGGGTGCCGCCCAGGGGGATGCAGGGGCGCAGTACAACCTGGGCTGGATGTATCACTATGGCCGAGGTGTTGCGCAGGATTATGCCAAGGCGCGTAAATGGTACGAACAGGCAGCCACCCAAGGGCTGGCAAAGGCGCAGTACAACCTGGGATGGATGTATAAAAGTGGTCGAGGCGGCGTACAAGATTACGCCAAGGCACGCGAATGGTTGGAGAAGGCGGCTGCACAGACAGAAAATGTGGAAGATGTGGAAAATGCTGCAGCGGTGCGCAAAGCCCGGCGGATGCTGGAGAAAATACACTGGGAGCGTTGAGTGAGTGCGGATTGAGGTGGGCTGTGGTTCATTCGCACAATACCGTGAATCACACAAAGGGAGATCAAACGATGAAAAAGTTTTTTCTGGGCGTCTGCCTGCTCCTGTCCGCCAGTTTGGCGCTGGCGCAGATGCCCGAGGGAACACGGCGAGAGGCGGCACAGGCGATTCTGCAAGGCAATGACGCCCAGGCCGTGCAATTGCTGCGCCCCTGGGCGGAGCGTGCCGATGCCTGGGCGCAGTACAGCCTTGGTGTGATGTATTACCGTGGCCGCGGTGTCGCGCAGGATTACACCAAGGCACGCGAATGGCTGGAAAAAGCCGCCACTCAGGGAAATGCGAATGCCCAATTTAGCCTTGGGTTGATGTATAAAAATGGCCGTGGTGTCGCGCAGGATGACGCCAGGGCACGCGAATGACTGGAAAAAGCCGCTGCGCAGGGGCTGGCAGAGGCCCAATTCAACCTTGGCGTGATGCATAAAAATGGTCAAGGCGTCACGCAGAGTTATGCCAAGGCGCGGGAGTGGTGGGAGAAGGCGGCCGCGCAGGGGAATGCCCAAGCACAATACAACCTTGGCGTGATGTATCACGATGGTTACGGCGTCGCGCAGAGTTATGCCAAGGCGCGGGAGTGGTGGGAGAAGGCCGCCGTTCAGGGGCATGCAGAAGCACAACACAACCTCGGCGTGATGTATCACGATGGTCACGGTGCTGCCCAGGATTACGCCAAGGCGCAGGACTGGTTCGAGAAAGCGGCTGCGCAGGGGTTTGTAGAGGCACAAACCAACCTGGGCGTGATGTATTACCGTGGCCGAGGCGTTGCGCAGGATTACAGCAAAGCGCGCGAATGGTGGGAAAAAGCCGCCGCTCAGGGGAATGCGGGCGCGCAATCCAACCTTGGCGTGATGTACGAATATGGTCAGGGCGTCGCGCAGAATGACGCCAAGGCACGCGAATGGTTCGAGAAGGCGGCTGCACAGACAAAAAATGCAGAAAATGCTGAAGCGGTGCGCAAAGCCCGGCAAGCGCTGGAGAAAATGCGCTAAGGGCGTTGAGTGTGTGCAGTAGGCGCTGAAGGAAATGCGCAGGAAGTGTCGAGTGCGCGCGGTGGGTTGAACGCTTCAATGACCGGCCGGAAGCCCGCGTCTTTTGGACGTTTCAGGCGGGGTGTCTCCGAAGTCCCCATCCCTAGGGCATTTCAGATAGGGCGGCGTCGCAGCCCGCATCTCTAGGGCGTTTTAGGTGGGGTGGCGCTGGAACGCCCGCCAATCGGGAGTTTGCGGGTAGGCACCCTGGAAACCCTTATTCCACGCGGGTTCCCAGCCTGCCTGGCTGGAGAAGCCCGTTTTACGCGGGCTGGAGCGGTGGGGTAATGGGGCGAAAGACGGAGCGTCAAGCGCTGGAGAGAATGTACTGAGGGCGTTGAGTGTGTGTAGTGGCTGGCGGCTGCGTGCTGAACGATTGCAGTGTCCGGCCGCAACGACAGGCCGAAGGCCCACGTCTTTTGGGCGTTTCCCGGGTGCCTGCTCGCCAGCCCACGTCCAGCGGGCGTTTTAGCCATACGGCTGCCGACGCCTGCACCTGCACTGCTACGCCGCCCATATTCCTGAAGCGCTGGGGCGCACTCACCACAAGGCCGCTGCCTGCGCATCCGCTGAGTAGGAACCGCCGCCAGCGCCTGCTGAGCCGGAGCCCCCACAGGTTGATCGACGGCAAAACGTCAAAATACCGCCCGCCGGAACCCTCGTCCCTTGGGCATTTCAGGCTGGGTGTCTCTAAAACCCTCGCCAATCGGGCGTTTGCGGGCAGGTGCTCCGGAAACCCTTATCCCACGCGGGTTCCCGGCCTGCCTGGCTGGAGAAGCCCGTTTTACGCGGGCTGGAGGGGCTTAAAAAAGGAGCGTAAGTTGCGGTTTGTAAAAGATTATTTTGCAAAAACTCCGTCCTAAAAACAGCTATTTTGTTCATTACGCCTGAATTTCTTCATACTTTTTCATCTGGCTCCGGTGTGGTACGCAATATTTTCGCCGGTTTACTGCTTTTTCAACGGGTACCGAATTGATTATGCGCTCACCAATAAACGCCTGTATTGCACCTCCGGGTTGATCGGGCTGGATATTGCCAGTGCCAAGCTGCCTGAAGTACAGAGTTTGCGGGTGGATGTGGGCGCGCTGGGAGCCGTGCTCAAACGGGGCGCTATCCGCTTCGGTGCCAGAAACGCGCTGCGTTACGTAGAAAACCCCTACGAAGTTTATAAGCTGATTCAGCAAACCGTAGTAGACATCACCACCGACCGCCAGTTACCCAACCAATTGCGCCCCGAAGAAAACCTGGGCTACCATACCCGATATGAGTCTTAATATTTGCAGGTGCAAAAAGGCCGTCTGAAAGATTTTTTTGCTCTCAGACGGCCTTTTGTTGTTTAAACAAAGGCGGAAACTTAACCGCCCAGCTGCGTGGTTTTATTGACAATAATCTCCACACGTCGGTTTTTGGCACGGCCTTCCGGATTATCGCTGCCGTCGGGGTGGGTATTGGGCGCAACGGGGTTTGTCGCACCTTGGCCTTTGATTTGATAATTCTGATTCAGGCCTTTCGCTTCAAACCAGTTTTTTACTGCCTGTGCACGTGCCAAAGACAAGCGTTGGTTGTAAGCATCAGAGCCTTTGCTGTCGGTATAGCCGGTAATCAGAATCAGCCCTTTGCCTTTTTGACGGATGACATCGGCGGCTTTTTGCAGTTCGGCATCGGCTTCGGGTTTGAGTTCGGCTTTGTCGAAATCAAATAATACATCCGACGATAAATTGATCTGGATGTTGAAGCCTGTTTCCGTGCCGCTCAAGCTGCTGCCCTGTGCCGACAGGCTGCTTCCTTGGCTAGAAAGGTTGCCGCCTTGTGCCGACAGGCTGCTTCCTTGGCTAGAAAGGTTGTTGTCCTGTGCCGACAGGGTGGAAGAAACCGACTCAGCAGGAGCAGCGGCGGGTGCCTGTTCGGGAACAGGTGCCGGGGCATTAGGCTGGGTTTGCGGTATTACAGTCGTGCTGGCGGCAGCAGCCTGACTTTGCGGCTTGGCAGGTTCGGGTTCCTGTCCGCAGGCACACAGGGCGGAGAGTGCCGCAACACAGGTAAGGAAACGCAATGTTTTCATAAAACAATCTCTACTGGAGCGGTGTGCAGACTGCCCTAAGCAGCCTGCACATCACCAAGTGGAAAATCAGCGGCTCACTGGCACCGAATCAAACGAGCCCGCACCGGGGAAATCGATGGTGATGGTGGGCGTTGTGGCGGCCGGGGCGGGGAATTTGAGCGCGACGATTCTGGGTGAATTGCCTGACACGCTTATATCCTTGCCTTGGGGAGAGGGGTCAACCATATATTTGCCGTTTTCGTCTTGCAGCAGGCTGATGCGCTTGCTGGTGCTTTCGTCGATATAGGCAAAATCGGCAACCTTGCCGGTACGCGCGATCGTATATTTATAGCCGCCGTTTTCATTTTTAGCCGGTGTAAACATAAATTCCACATTCAGAATCTGGCCGACCACTTTTACTTTGGTTAAGGCCAGTGTGCCCCCTTCGCCAAACGGTTTGGACTGGATGGCCTGCGCGGCCGGGTCTTGCTGCTGTTGCGGGGCAGCCGGCTCGCGGATCAGGCTGGGGCTGGAAGGGGGCTCGGGAGTAGGTGCTGGCGGAGCAGGTGGAGCGGGCTGAGGGTTGGGTGTAGGCGCTGGCGGAGCAGGTGGGGCGGGATGAGGGTTGGGGGCTTGCTCCTGCGCCTGAGGGGGCGGAGTCGGCTCGGGTTCTTTTTGGCAGGCAGTCACAGTCAGTAAGGCAAAAGCAGACAAAACGACAAGAGTACATTGGGAAATACGCATTTTTAGATACCTCTCTTAAGTTGGATACTGCAATAAGATTATGATTAGACGCCCCTTTGTATACCAAGCATCCCAATAAAATTCAAGCAGACTACTGCTGTGCGAATTTTTGAAACCTTTTTGAAACCTATATGTACGAAGGTTTTTCCCCATTTGGCTGTGCTGAAATTGCGTTTTAATTTTGTGGGAGTTTCTCTTGCAGACGGCCTTTTTCATCTTTGAGGTTTGCATATTCGAATTTCAGGTGCAACACCTAAATCAATTTTACAGACTTACCTAAAAGCAGCGTATTCGGTGTTTCATAACCCAATGTTTTCCTCGGACGGTTGTTCAACGCTTCCTGCTCACGGTAGATTTCGGCTTCGCTGATTTCATTGAAATCCGGGCGTAATGGACAAATTTCATGCTAAAAATTGCTGCTAGCCCCTACGCTGCAAGGCTTTACGAGAAGTCAAAACCTTTGAACACAAAAAACGCCTTTTTTGCGGCGCCAAACAGGTCAAGAAAAACGGGCGCCGTGACAACGGTAAACAGCAATACCGCTGCGTCTGCTGTAAGCGGCAATTCATAGGGGAACGACGCTTTCCCCCATACCTTTTGGCAGCGCTACAGCAAAGGCAAACAAAACGCCGAACAGCTTGCCGAGCAGCATGGATGCAGCATCAAAACCATCTGCCGTCACCTCGCCAAAGCCGCCACACAAGCCGATTGCGCGCGGCCACAGGCGCCTGTGAATCGCATCATGGATGCCACCTATAGCCAAACATCTAAAAAAATCGTAACTGTGTTGTGCCGCCTTGCCGTACTACTTGCACTGTCTGCGGCGGCGCGCCTTGTTACGCTTTCCCGACCTGGGTATCCCAAATACGACCAATCTGCTGGAGGGGAAATTCGGCGATTTGAAGCAGCATTTGCGGTACTATCGGGCTAAAAATGAGCGTAAGTTACGGTTTATAAAAGATTATTTCAGCAAGAAATGAAGGGGAAAGCATGAAATTTGTCCATTACGCCAGTTTTTTCAGTTCGTAGAGCAGGTCGAGCGCTTGCCGGGGGGTGAGGCTATCTGGGTCGAGAGTGCGTAAACGAAGCAGGGCAGGCGAAGGCGGAGGCGGGGACGGCGGCGGTGATTCTGCGGCGGCGGGCGGCGCGCGTTCGGGCAGGGCGGCGAACAGGTCAGGTTGCAGCGGGTTGATCGCGGTGCGTTGTTCAAATTCGCGCAATTGCTGCTTCGCCGCTTTGACGACCGGCGCGGGAATGCCGGCCAGCGCGGCGACCTGGATGCCGTAGCTCTGGCTGGCGGGGCCTTCTTCGACGGCGTGCAGGAAGACGATTTTGTCGCCGTGTTCGATGGCGCCGAGATGGACATTGGCCAGTTCCGGGTATTCGCCGGCGAGCAGCGTCAGCTCAAAATAGTGTGTGGCGAATAGCGTCAGCGCGCGGTTTTTTTCGATGAGATGCCGGCAGATGGCAAAGGCCAGCGCCATGCCGTCGAAGGTCGAGGTGCCGCGCCCGACTTCGTCCATCAGCACCAGGCTGTTGGCGGTGGCGTGATGCAGGATGGCCGCCGATTCGGTCATTTCGACCATGAAGGTCGAGCGGCCGGAGGCGAGGTCGTCGGCGGCGCCGATGCGGGTAAAAATCTGGTCGAGCGGGCCGATGACGGCGCGTCGGGCGGGCACGAAGCTGCCGATGTGCGCCATCAGCGCGATCAGCGCGGTTTGCCGCATGTAGGTCGATTTGCCGCCCATGTTGGGGCCGGTGATGAGCAGCAGGCGGCGAGCGTCGGTCAGGTGCGTGTCGTTGGCGATGAAGGTTTCGCCGCCGGGCAGCTCGTTTTCGACGACCGGGTGGCGTCCGCCTTCGATGTACAGCCCCGGCTCGGATGAGAATTCCGGGCGGCAGTAATCGTAGGTGTGCGCGGTTTCGGCCAGCGCGGCAAGCAGATCGAGGTGGGCAACGGCACGGGCGATGCCTTGCAGGCGCGGCAGATCGGCCTGTAGGGTGGTCAGGATCGCTTCGTAGAGCTGCTTTTCGCGCGCGAGCGCGCGTTCCTGCGCCGACAGGGCTTTGTCCTCAAACGCCTTGAGTTCCGGCGTGATGTAGCGCTCGGCATTTTTCAGCGTCTGGCGGCGGCGGTAATCGTCCGGCACCTTGTCGGCGTTGGCGTGAGTAATTTCGATGTAGAAGCCATGCACGCGGTTGTATTCGACCTTGAGGCTGGCGATGCCGGTGCGCTCGCGTTCGCGCGTTTCCAGTTCGATGAGGTAGGCGCCGCAGTGGTCGTTGATCCCGCGCAGTTCGTCCAGCTCGGCGTCGTAACCGCTGGCGATGACGCCGCCGTCCCGCAGCAGTGCCGCCGGTTCCGGGCAAATGGCGCGGGCAAGCAGGTCGGCCGCGCTCTCCGGTGTTTGCAGTTCGCCATGCAGCGTTTGCAGCAATGGGGCGGCGCGTGCGCTTTCGGCGGCCAGCGGCGCGCGTAGTTCGGCAAGCCGGCGCAGGCTGTCGCGCAGGCCGGAAAGGTCGCGCGGGCGGGCGCTCATCAGCGCGATGCGTCCGGCGATGCGTTCAATGTCGGCAAAGCCGCGCAGGGTGCGGCGGATATCACGTGCGGCCTGGCCGCCTGCGTCAAGCAGCGCGGCAATAGCCGTATGGCGTGCGGCGGGGGTCGCCGGGTCGCGCAGCGGGTGGTGCAGGGCGTGGCGCAGCGCGCGCGAGCCCATCGAGGTGACGCAGGCATCGAGCAGGCTGAAAAGCGTTGGCGATGCTTGGCCGCGCAGGGTTTCCGTCAGTTCCAGATTGCGCCGCGTTGCCGCGTCGAGGCCGAGAAAGGCACTGTCGAGTTCGACGCTCAGCGAGAGAACGTGCGGCAGGGCGCGCGCCTGCGTCGTCCGGGCGTAGCGCAGCAGGGCGCCGGCGGCGGCGATGGCCGGGTGTAAACCGTCCGCGCCGAAGCCGGCGAGCGAGGCGGTTTTGAAATGCGCGCATAGGTCGCGCGTGGCCGCTTCGCTGTCGAAATGCCAGTCAGGCTGCCGGGTGAGGGCAATGGCTGCGGCCGGCGCGGAAAGCGCTTGCAGGAAGGCCGGTTCTTGCAGGCTTTCCGGAATGATGATTTCAGCCGGCTGGATACGTTCGAGGCTTGCCGCCAGCGCATCGGGCGCTATTTCGCTGACCCGAAATTCGCCGCTGGCCAGATTCAGCCAGGCCAGGCCGACGCGTTGGCGGTTCGTGCTGACGGCCATCAGCAGGGCGTCGCGCTTGTCGTCGAGCAGGGCGGCGTCGGTCAGCGTGCCGGGCGTGACGATGCGCGTGACGGCGCGTTCGACTGGCCCCTTGCTGGTGGCCGGGTCGCCAATCTGGTCGCAGATGACGACCGATTCGCCGAGCCGGACGAGGCGGGCCAGGTATTGCTCAAGCGCGTGGTAGGGCACGCCAGCCATCTTGATCGGCGCGCCGGCGCTTTGGCCGCGTGTGGTCAGCGTGATGTCGAGCAGACGGGCGGCTTTTTCGGCATCTTCGTAGAACAGTTCATAGAAGTCGCCCATCCGGTAGAGCAGCAACAGGTCGGGATACTGCGCCTTGATGCCAAGATACTGGCGCATCATCGGCGTGTGCGAGGAAAGCTTGTCTTTACTCATGCCTCGGCGTGTTTGGATAACCGGGGCTTAGGGTGCGGGACGGAATTGGAGCTCGATGCCGTCGCCGCTGATGGTGAGCCGGTCGCTTTCGTGTTTAAGAGTTTTGACGACGCTGATCGCATCCAGGTAGTCTTTTTCGAGACGCATGGTTTCCGCCGGGCCGGCCATCAGGGTAGTCGTTGGTGGTTCGGTGTGTTCGATGCGGCCGTCGTGGATTTTTACCGGCACGCGGTAGTGGTTGATGGCGGAAACGCCCGTGAAGGCATCTTTTTCCTGGATGAGGGTGATTTTGCCGTCTTTGGTATTCAGGGGCTTGCCTTTTACCTTGCCGGCAACGAGTATCCATTTGCTGCTGCTACTGTTTGAACTGTTGCCGCTGTTATCTGTGGTTTGCGACGCACCGGATATGCCGGTCTGGCAGGCGGCGAGCAAGAGTGCGGTCATGAGGCTGGCAATTTTGGGCATTTTTTCCATGGCGTTTCTCTCTAGTCATTATGTGGTTTTCGTGACAGCCATTATAAAGCAGCCTTTTTCCATTCTGGACCGGAAGCGTTCGGATGAAAGTCAGGAGGTTTCTGGCAGGGCCAACCCGCCACGCGCGCAGTAGATAAGCCCTGCTAAGGATCACCGCCATGTGGTGTGGTCGGCGATGGCCGGTGGGATGCATTCATCAGAAACGCGGCCGCCTGGCTGACACTCCGGCACATCTCGCCCGGCCGATAGCTCATGGCGCATAACATGCGCCGTATCTGATCCGGTGAAATCAATACTTCACTGTTTTGTGATGTCGCCGGTACGTCAGTGATGTCTTATGGTGCCCGGGACGGGGGTCGAACCCGTATAGCCTTGCGGCCGAGGGATTTTCTTCACACTTCGGCTTTCGCCGCCGGCCGTGTAACCACAACCGTTCGTGCGCTGGACTATGCCTTCGCCGTAGCGCAATGCGCGACAGGCGCCCCCCGTCTAGTCTCTACACCTTCCCATTGCTGGGCTTGGCTCGGCGTTGCCGCGGTGGTTGCATCATTGCCGATGCCCCACCAGGGGGTTCGCCGAATTTGAGGGGATTCACGCGGGCGCTTTCGCTTCCCGGTGCTCAATTCTCAAGTCCCTTGTGTCTACCAATTTCACCACCCGGGCGGTGAGGCGAGCCATTTTACCGGAGCGCTGCGCTTGCGTAAAATCGCCGGTATCGACCGCGGGTACCGACATATTAAACGGCGGTGCGGGGAACGACACCTATGAATTTAACGGCGCTTTCGGCCCATATGTCAGCGCCAATTATCCTTACTTTTACAAAGAGGCCGCTTAAATGGCCGCACTGCTTATTTT
>ERZ773010.1024-NODE-1024-length-18060-cov-3.820272_pt1 | contig 18060 bp, 16 predicted proteins | sample MGYA00580842_ERZ773010 | MGnify/ENA primary metagenome ERZ773010 (study PRJEB29015, sample SAMEA2737982) | human oral metagenome | biome: human oral; feature: human-associated habitat; material: dental | place: China | collected 2107 ...
CGAAGGTCGAGTACCATATCAACTACCTTGCCATAAGCCTCCTCACGGGCATCGTTATTGGCTCCACACTCATTCTGAAGACCGAGAATATCGAAGGCAAAGAGCTGCATTGCCTCAGTAAGTTCCTTGAGGTCGTCAGCTGAAATCTGTGCCTTATGGTCTATGAGGATATTCACCAAGTGGCAAGCCTCAAAGAGAGTTGAGATAACGGCAGGCGTCATCAGGTCGTCATTCATTGCATCATAGCACTTCTGACGGAAACCAGCAACAAACTTCTTTGTATTCTCATCTGACGCAGCAGCAGGCAGAATGCGTGCCAAGTCTTCAATACCATTCATCAAACGCTCATATCCCTTCTCAGCAGCTTGTAGTGCCTCGTTAGAGAAGTCGACTGTTCCACGATAGTGAGCAGAGAGGATGAAGAAGCGAATTGTCATTGGAGAGTAAGCCTGTGTGAGCGTGTCATGCTCGCCAGTAAAGAACTGTTCAAGCGTAATGAAGTTGCCGAGAGACTTGCCCATCTTCTGTCCGTTGATGGTAATCATATTGTTATGCATCCAATACTTCACCATTTCATCACCCTGTGAAGCCACAGCTTGTGCAATCTCGCACTCATGATGAGGGAAGATAAGGTCCATACCGCCACCGTGGATATCGAAGTGATCGCCCAAATACTTACGCCCCATCGCTGTACACTCACAATGCCAGCCTGGGAAACCATTGCTCCAAGGAGATGGCCAACGCATGATATGCTCTGGCATAGCACGTTTCCAAAGGGCAAAGTCAATCTGATTACGCTTCTCGCCAACGCCTGCCAACTCACGAGAATTGTTTATCATGTCAGTGATGTTACGACCAGAAAGAACGCCATAGTGGTGGTCTTTATCGTATTTCTCTACATCAAAGTAGATACTTCCATTGCTTTCATAGGCATAGCCATTGGCAAGAATCTGCTTTACTAACTCTTCCTGCTCTATGATATGACCTGTTGCATGTGGCTCAATGCTTGGTGGAAGAACATTGAGCGAACGCATAGCATCGTGATAGCGGTTAGTATAATGCTGCGCAATCTCCATTGGTTCCAACTGCTCAAGACGTGCCTTCTTCTCAATCTTGTCATCACCCTCGTCAGCATCATGCTCCAAATGGCCCACGTCCGTGATGTTACGAACATAACGAACCTTGTACCCTATGTGTTTAAGATAGCGGAAAAGAATATCAAAGGTGATAGCAGGACGTGCGTGTCCGAGGTGTGGATCGCCATAAACAGTTGGTCCACAGACATACATTCCTACGTTAGGAGCTGCAATCGGCTGAAAGAGTTCCTTCTTACGATGCAGCGTATTGTAAATAACTAAATCTTGCATAATTCTCTGATTTTATACTTGCCTGCAAAGTTACACTAAAAAAGTGATAACACAAACAACATATATAGGAGAAACGCACAAAAGGGCAGAATGGCACGTTTGCATGGTATTTATTTTCAAGAAGAACAATAAACTTTAACGACAAATTAAAGAATTATTATACCCAACGAATAGGTGTTTTTATACCCAGCTGCTGGGTCCTCTTATACCCAGCCGTTGGGTACGATAGGGCCTATTCGCTGGGTACGATAGGACTTATTCGCTGGGTGCGATAGGGTTTATTTGCTGGGTATGATAGGACTTATTTGCTGGGTACAAAATAAGCAATTAATAGGGCATTTTCTATCATTAGAATAAGTCTTAGGGATAAAAAATGTTTTGCCCCCTTAACGCAGATAGCGCAAGGAGGCAAGAAAAGAGAATTTACGATTATAATTATAGCATTTTTTATTTTGAGAATACCTCAGTATAGGACCGAGGGGGTCTCAGTATAGGACTGAGGTACCCTCGGTCCTATACTGAGGTATTTGCCCTTTTTTAAACTTCCATCGATTAAGCAGGATAAAACTTGACACAAGAGAAGGACAAATCGTTGATTTTTTAATTTTTAAAGGCACAATCTTCTATCTTACTTATCAAATCCAATGGGACGGAACTGATGCTGTTCCTCGCTATAGACGTAGCCTGCTTCACGCAAGTGGGCTTTGAGTTTATCTATATCTTCATTGAAATTGTAACAAAGTGACTCTAAAGAATCAAACTCTTCATCACGTAGTAGCATGTTAACACTGCTTACTAATATTGCTGGGTCTTTTGGTAAATACTCCATTATTACTATTTATTGAAAACAAAAGGGCTACTTCATGGATTCTCCTAAGAACTGGAGAGGCAAGAGGTCCTTTACACTATTGATAACATATATGCCTGCCGTACCATAAAGAAGGATACGAATAGGCTGTTTATAACGGTCTTCTATTTCTAAAATAACTTGTCGACAGGCTCCACAAGGCACTATCGGGTCTCGCATCAAACCATACTCATTGGCTGCGGCAATGGCAAGTGTGGTCACTGCTTGGTCTGGATAGACAGACTGAGCAGCAAAGATTGCTGAGCGCTCAGCACATAAGCCTGATGGAAAAGCTGCATTCTCCTGATTGGCTCCAATAACTTCTGTACCATTAGCAAGCAACAACGCTGCACCAACACGGAAGCGACTATAAGGAGAATAACTATTACCAGTTGCCTCCACAGCTCTTTGAATAAGGTGCTGATCAGCCTCCGAGAGTTCATCTTGTTGGCAAAAACCTATCTTGATGCTTATGTCTATTGTTTTCATTGTTGATATTTATTATTGATGGTGAGGGTTATTAGGCTAATTAGCCCTATTAGGCTTATATGCCCAATTAGCCTGATTAGCCTAATAAGCTTAATTAGCAATAAGCTCATAACAGCCGATATCTGGTTTACTATCACGCTGCTTACCATCATGATCTGTTACAAAACGAGTATCACCAAGGGCAAGTCCTGCATTAATAGCAGGATACTTCTCACCTTTTTCAGCCTTCTTTAGATGGAAATCATACTTCTGTTTGTCGCCATCTACGAGTAAAAACTGCTTTGAACCACCATCTGGATAATCCTTATTATTCTCCCAGATGACATCTGTGAAGTTTGATAATAAAGCCGTTTCCTTAGGTTTTGGCGTACGAAGAATACAATTATAGAAGTGATAATTGGCTGTCACACCCTCCTTGTTATTAGCCATAAGCACATCATCAGCATAGCCTGTCACAAGCGAGTTGACAACATGGAAGGTCTGAAGAGGATAGTCTTTATCACCAATATGATTACCAAAGCTCAACGCCGCACCACGATTACTATCGAAAGGATAGAACTGTGCGAAGGTACAATGTGTCAAAATCACCTCTCCTCCCACAAAGGCAGCACAGTCCATCAGCGTATTAGAGAACTGAGAGTTATAAGCAACAACCTTACTGTTTATGGCTTGTAAACCATAGCCCTGGCAGTTATGAACAGTAGAGTTTGCAATCGTCAACTTCGTACGTGCTGTCGTTGCAGTATCGCAAAGAATACCATTATAGGTTGAATGGATGTCCGTATGCGTAAGAACATTATCATAACTGTCCTTATGAAAGCGTACTCCCTGCCACTGACCACTGACACGATCGTAAGGAAGATACTTAAACATCTTATCCAATCGGTCGCCACGAAGGGTCACAGGATTGTCTGCTGTACCTTCACAACGCAGTGTTCCATAAACATCAAGGGCAGCCTTCTGAGAGAAGTACACGGTTGTTCCAGCAGGAATTGTCAGTGTAGCACCAGCTTCTACCTTCAATGTATCTTGGAAAACAAGCGGTTTCGTACTGGTCAAAGTAGTATTGGATGTAATCTTGCGACCCTTTACCAACTCCGCATCCCAACTGTAGACACGTAGGTTTACCTTCTGTTGCACACCGCTTTCAAGTGTAAACAAAAGATTATCAACCACCTCTTGCGGCGTAGCTGCATTATTGAAAGGCGACGTCATTTCGACAAACACCTGAATACTATCCTTGTTACGTACTTCCAAATCGCCAACCTGATAGCCATTAGTAGCCGAGAGTTCCACACCATCTACATTCACACGAAACCCCGTTTGATTACCTTGTGCCAGACGAACATTGGTCAATCGCAGTCCATCGCCCGACTTATTATACACCCAGAAAGTCTTAGTAGATGTCGGAACATTGGAGAAAGTGGTGTCAAGTCGTAGTGTGTCAGTTGAGAAAGAGAGCAGATTGCTCCGTGATGTAGTGAAAGTATCATCATCAGAGCAGGCTGCCATAATCATGACAACTGACAGAAAAAACAATATAGATAACTTTTTCATCTTTTACTCTTTAGTTCTTATCTAACGACTCAACAGGCTGTTTTATTGTCCGTTTAGCCTTATTCCAAGTCTACATGCTCCACATTAACCTGCTCATGCAGGAAGATGCGTGCCGTTTCTTTGAACTTTTCGGGGTTTTCTGTGGTGTAATACTTCACTGTGGCATTCTTCGTACAACGTGCATCCATATCTGGATGGCGACGGAAATAGTCTCGCAGACTCTCCGCTACATACTCTCCTTGTGGTACGATACGCACTCCACGTGGCACATGCTTCAGTATCTTCGGCATGAGAATAGGATAATGCGTACAACCAAGGATGAGGGTGTCAATCTCTGGATCGAGTCGCATGATATGGTCGATACGCTTCTTTACGAAGTAATCAGCACCGGGACTGTCTGCTTCATTGTTCTCAATGATTGGCACCCACAGCGGACAAGGAACACCCGTCACCTTAACATCCTCCCAGAGCTTTTGTATTTCAAGGTTATAACTATCACTCTTAATAGTTCCTTCGGTTGCCAACACACCTACATGACGTGAGTGGGTAAGCTTTCCGATTACTTCTGCCGTAGGGCGAATTACGCCCAACACGCGCCTATCTGGGTCAAGATTGGGCAAGTCATTCTGCTGAATCGTACGGAGCGCTTTGGCAGATGCGGTGTTACAACCTAAGATAACCAACTGGCAACCGAGGTCGAAGAGTTTCATCACAGCCTGACGTGTGAACTGATAGACAACATCGAAGGAGCGTGAACCATATGGAGCACGTGCATTATCGCCCAAGTAAAGATAGTCATACTCTGGGAGTAGCTGACGAATACCATGCAGAATGGTTAGTCCACCATACCCAGAATCAAAAATACCGATAGGTCCCGGCTGTTTAGAATACTTTGTCATTAGTCTTTTTAAATACAATTAATCGTCGTCCGTTATCACCACATACAGAGTGGTGCGGACGCTCCGCACATCCTGTGCGGATGCCCAGCACGCTTTGTGCTAAGCATCAACACCACCCATGCAAAGCCTTTTCTGCAGGTAAAGTCTTTTATTTCAAAGCAGCTATCAAAGCCTCTGTAACATCTTCTCCCATCGCTGTATTAACGAATGGGACACTATTGTTATCTGCATTCAGAATGAAAGCGTAACCGCTTTCCTTACCCATCTGACGTACAGCGTTGTTCAACTTTGCGTGAACAGGTGCATAGATATCTTCTTCAGCCTTCTTCAACAGACGCTCAGATTCCTTACGAAAGGCGATGTTGCGGTCCATCAGTTCCTCTAACTCAGCCTGACGCTTGCGAAGAATAGATGGTTCCAACTTACGCTGTACGTCGAGAAAGTCTTCATAACGGCTATTGAAATCCTCTACTGAACGCTTTGTCTCAGCATCATACTTTGCCTTAAGGTCGTTATAACTACGTGTTGCAGTGGCATAGTCAGCCATTGCATGAAACACCTTGTCATAGCTAAAGTATGCAAACTTAAATGCTGGAACACTCTGCTGTGCCATTGCCAAGAGTGGCAAAAGCATGAAAACAAAGGAAAAGAATAGTTTTTTCATTATGTTTTTTATTATCTCTTCAATATATAAACAAAAATGAGGTCATCGCAAGAACATATATCCGTGCGGTGACCTCACCCTTTTTTTCTCCTCTAAAATAGTGTTTGTCCATTGATTGGAGAGGCTTATCTCCTATCCTATTGACCATCTTTTCCGAATTCTTTTCACGAAGATAAGTATTTCTTCTCATGAAAATAAATATTTCTTTTCACGTAAATAATTTCTTTTTATCATGAAAATAAATCCGAGTCATCATCATAATGCACTCTCAAAGACGAGCCAAAGTAGGAATTATTATCTATCCCAAGGACTTAAAAGACCGCTAAATCAAGGAGAATCAACCACGGGGCAAAGGCACCCGTAATGTTTTACTTCATCTTAGCCAACTGAGCCTTTACCTCTGCAGTGATATCCTTGCTGAGTGCCTCGTTGATATACAATGGCTGACCAGCTGCCTTCTCCATGATGTAAACATAGTTACCTGCCTTAGCAACAGCTGCGATAGCGTTACGAACCTTCTCAAGGACAGGACCGAGCTGCTTCTGCTGCTCCTCATTGAAAGCCTTCTGGTTGTCCTGAGCAGTCTGCTGGATTTTGTTGTACATATCCTGCAAGCTCTTCTCGGTCTCAGCCTGCTTTGTAGCGTTCATTGTGCTCTTAGACTTGTCATAAGCCTCTGCCTGACGCTGCAACTCTGTCTGCATGTCTTCGATCTGCTTCTGATACTCCTTACCCTTAGCCTCGAGCTTACTCTGAACAGCTGTAGCCTCTGGGAGTGACTGGAGGAGAGCCTGTGAGTCAAGGTGACCAAACTTCTGTGCGAACAATGTCATTGGTGCGCAAAGCATCAACATCAAAAATAACTTCTTCATTTCTTTTTATTGTTTAATTGTTTATTAATTTACTTTTTATCTGTGGTGATAGTATTTCTAACTTGTCCAGTGTGACTATAATTCCTATAGTAGATAGGCTTCCTAAGACGGTTAGTTTACCTTGCAAAAAGGCTCCTTACTGATAAGAATATCCTAACTTCTGCAGTACCTCATTACTGATATCCACCTTTGGTGAACCATAGATAATACCAGCAGCATTGCTTGAACGGTCGATAACCAAGCTATAACCGCGCTGGTCTGAGATATCCTTTACTGCGTTATAAATCTCGTCCTGTATAGGAGTAATCAGACTGGTACGCTTCTTAAAGAGCTCGCCTTCTGGACCGAAGTACTTACGCTTGAGGTCGGATGCCTGCTTTTCCTTCGCCATAATCGCCTCCTGTCTCTTCTTCTTCTGGTCCTGAGAAAGGAAGACAACCTCATTCTGATAATTCTTATACATGGTAGAAGCCTCTGTGTTGAGAGCCTCAACCTCAGCCTGCCACTTCTTACTTACCTGATTCAACTGCTCATTTGCACGCTCGTAAGCTGGCACATTCTTGAGGATATACTCCATATCAATCAGTGCAAACTTCTGTGCTGAAGCTGTTAAAGGTAAAAGAGTAAAAAGGCAAAGAGGTAAAACGTATCGCAATACACTCTTAAAAATATTCTTCTTCATCTCTTTTAATTCAAAATTCATAATTCATAATTCACAATTATGATTACCGATACTCACTTAATTTATTGCTGCAAGCAACTCGTTCACTCGTCATCTTGTCAACTCGTCAACAGAGCTAAAAGTTCCTGTTCACGTCGCAAGCAACTCGTTCACTCGTCAACTTGTCTACTCGTCAACTGAACTAAAACTCCTGTCCAAGGATAAAGTGGAACTGGCTGCCGCCCTTTGTACCAAATACCTTGTCGAAACCATAAGCCCAGTCGATACCCATCATACCCACCATTGGGAGGAAGATACGAACACCAAGACCAGCAGAACGCTTCATGTCAAATGGATTGAACTTACTTGTCTCTGTCCATGCGTTACCAGCCTCAACGAATCCAAGACCATAAATGGTTGTATTACCCAAGAGGAATGGATAACGAAGCTCCAATGACATACGGCTGTAAGCATAGCCCTCGGCACCATATGGAGTGAGTGAACCATTCTCGTAACCACGAAGACCGATTGTCTCCTCAGCGTAACCAGTAGAGTATCCACTCATACCATCACCACCCATGTAGTAGGTTTCAAACGGACTTTTCTTGTTTTTATTGTAACTACCCAACAAACCAAACTCAACACGAGTCATCAAGACGAAGCATTTCTGACCGCTTGTAAGGGCTGTAAAGGTGCGAGCCTTGAACTTCCACTTGTGATATTCTATCCAACGATACTTCTCCTGCTGCTCTTGCAAGAAGGTTGGAGAGTTGCTGTCTTTTGCCAAGTTTGCATAGTCCTTACCGTCCCACTTAGACCAAGGTGGAGTAATGGTCAATGATACTGAGAAGTCAGAACCACGACGTGGGAAGAGTTGGTTGTCTGTTGACGTACGATTAAGTGCGATGTTGAGGTTCAAGTTGTTCGCTGAACCATTCGACATAATGAAGTAACGCCAGTTGCGCAACATGTAACGCTGATACTGCAGCTGGAGTGACAAGGTGAAATAGTCATCAGGCCAGCTAAGACGCTTACCCCAACCAGCATAGACACTCAAGAGTTTCACATACTTGTCTGGGTCATAATAGTTCTCGTAGCTATTGTAATTGTAGTTACCATAACCGTAACGATAGTTGTTATAATTGTTCAAGTAACCACTGTTATAATAGTTGCTTGATACGTCTGTCTGCTTTGAATACGACATACCCAAGCTGAACTGGATAGGACGCTTACCTCCCAACCAGTTGGTTGAGTACTGTGCATTGTATGACTGGTAGTAAGTACCATTGGTCTGTGCACCTAATGAAAGTGTTTCACCATCACCGATAGGCATGATACCACGATGCTCACGGTTTCTACGGAAGAGGTTTGCCATAGAGAAGTTATTCAACTTCAAACCGACACGACCAATAACACCCGTCTGACCCCAACCAAGTGAAAGTTCAACTTGGTCGTTTGACTTCTGCTTGAGGTTGTAATTGATATCCACAGTACCATCCTCATAGTTTGGTTCTGGTACTGGGTTGATTGCCTCTGGGTCGAAGTGTCCCATTGAAGCCAACTCACGTGCAGAACGCTGGAGAGCCTCCTTAGAGAAGAGATCGCCTGGCTTTGTACGCAACTCACGACGAACAACATTCTCGTAAAGACGGTCATTACCATTAATCTTCACACGGTTGATACGTGCCTGCTGTCCTTCAGTGATACGCATCTCAAGGTCAATAGAGTCGCCGACAATATTCACCTCTGTTGGTTGAAGGTTATAGAAGAGGTAACCATTGTTCCAGTAAGCATTACCCACAGCATCCTCATCCTGTGAAAGACGCTTGTTCAAGTAAGTCTGGTTGTACACGTCACCCTTCTTCATATCAAGTAGACGTGACAAATAGTCGGTTGAGTAAACGGTATTACCTACCCATTTGATATTACGGATATAATATTTCTTACCCTCATCTACCTTTACATAGATATCTACATGCTTTGGATCAACGTTCCATACACTATCCTTCACAATCATAGCATCACGATATCCATACTCGTTGTACTTTGTAATAAGATTCTTCTTATCTTCAGCCCAACGCTCTGGAGTGAACTTCTTCGACTTTAAGATATTAGAAAGTTTACCAGCCTCATGGGTTTTAGCAAAGGCACCCTTGCTAAACAGGGTTCCTTTAATCTTCTTTTCGCCCAACTGGTTGTCGCCATCAATGATGATAGAGCGCACCTTCAGCTTCTCCTTCTTGTCTACATCGATATCAAGGATAACCTGATTCTTAGCTGCAACATCGTCACGCTGACGGATGAAGACCTCAGCATTCTTATAACCCTTGTCTTCAAAGTACTTCTTTGCAAGTATCTTCGCACGGTCAATCATGTTAGGCGTAATCTGTCCACCCTTCAAAAGACCGAGTTTCTTTTCCATATCCTCACGCTCTGTCTTCTTCAGTCCATTATAGTTAATGGTGGAAATACGAGGACGTGGCGCGAGATGTATCTTCAAATAGATATTATCTCCCACAATAGAGTCAGCCAAGATGGAAACATCAGAGAAGAGTCCATGCTTCCAATAACGCTTCACAGCATCTGTGATAGCCGTACCCGGAACCTCCAACTCCTGTCCAACAGCGAGTCCTGAGATACCAGTGAGGACATAATCCTCATAGCCCTCAATACCAGTAACGGTCAGTCCTGCCAACTTGTAAGTCTTAGGAGTACCTGAATATGTGATATCTGGGTTTACAATCTTCTGCTGTGCACTCATCGTGAGCGAAACTCCAGAGAGTGCAAGGAGCATCAACACCTTATTTATTTTAGTCATCTATCGCGTAACTTAATTGTTTTCGTTTTCTTCTACTTGTTTCTCAGTCTTTCCAAAGCGACGTTGTCTACCCTGGAAACTCGCAATGGCTTTCTGCAAATCCTGCTCATTGAAGTCAGGCCAATAGGTATCACAGAAATACAGCTCAGAGTAAGCTATCTGCCATAAGAGGTAATTGGAGATGCGAAGCTCGCCACCCGTTCTAATCAAGAGGTCTGGATCAGGCATGAAGTTTGTCTCCAAATGCTCGCTAATCATCTCTTCTGTAATCGTTTCTGGACGCAAAGGCTCAGAGCTGTTAGCCTGATGTTCTGCGACAATCTCCCTCATTGCTTTTGCTATCTCCCAACGTGCACTGTAGCTAAGCGCCACAACCATTGTCATTGCAGAGTTCTTCGCAGTATGCTCTTCAGTCTCACGCAACTTCTTCTGCACTTCTTCTGGCAGACGTACCATGTCACCAATAACACGGAAACGCACATTATTCTTCATGAAGATTTCATCTTCCAAAGACGTAAGCACAAGTCCCATCAACGCAGCAATCTCATCCGTAGGACGATTCCAGTTCTCTGTTGAGAAGGTATAGAGTGTGAGAAACTTCACACCCAATCGTACACATTCTGATGTTATGCGACGAACGGTATCTACTCCTGCTTGATGTCCGTAGGAGCGTGGCTTATTACGTTCGGTTGCCCAACGTCCATTACCATCCATTGTAATGGCAATATGCTGGGGTATTCGTGTCATATCTAATTCTTCTGCCATATCTTTTGAAGAGATAAACCTATGTTTTGTTCTGTACAGCACTTATGTCTGCACGCTTTAGACATTACCTATATATAATAGGTGGAAACTAACTTCCCTTACTCGTCCTCGTTATGACAAGTCTTACACTTTGCCATAAAACTATAAGAGAACGTCAGCTGCAGGGTTGAATAGCTGTCTGTATTCTTAAAGAGTCCACTACTCTTAATGCCGTAGGGGTCTTTCTGTCCATCTAACTCATCGCTGAGCGAGAAGTGTAACGCCCATTCCAATCCTACGTTCATTCGTTCATTTACCTTATACTTCACACCCAATCCGATTGGGAGATTCGCAGTAAGCACCGACTTGCGATCGCCACCCTTAATATTAACGTAGGTGGCACCCAATCCTATCATCGCATAAGGCGACAAACGCTGTGCACCACGATAATCACGACCCGTACCATATGGCAGGAAGTTATATTCGTATGCAAAGCCTACATCAACCAATGAATTGTCGAACGTATAGGGAGCTGAGGCCAAACGTGGATAGTAAGTCTTGACATCAGCCGATGAACCTTTCATTTTTCCAAACGATACGTTCATCTTTAATCCCATATAAGGACTGAGATTATATCTTGCCAGCACCGTTCCCATCGGCTGTAGGTCTTTAAACAACGACTCGTTAAAGTCGCCTAAGTAACCCATCATACCAACACCGGCGCCTATCTCCATCTTATACTCCGGATCCGACTGCGCCCATAGAGGCGTAGCAGCAAGGAAAAGGAGGAGGTTGATGAAGATACGTTTCATTGTTGTCCTGTTTGAATAGCTTATTCAGCCAATCGACTAAGGTTCAATGCCCAGCCTACTCGATTGAGTCTACCACGCCAAACCTTTGTACCACTGATTACCCAGAGGTATTCGTCACTATCAACTGTTGCAGCAAAAGCTGTTGCAGCCTGTACACCTGTTGGATAAGTGAAACTCTTATCACTCTTCCATGTGATACCACCATCACGAGAGAGAAGCATAGAAGCCAACTTACCACTGCTATTAAGACCTAATGCAAGGGCTGCCTTATCATAGTTTACAACTGAAAGACTCTTGTAAAGAGGGAGCTGGAACTTATCAGCATTGCTCTCTACATAACTCCACTGCTCATTCTGACGATAAGAAAGTTTCGTCCATGCAGCATTCTTTGTACCGCTTGAGAGTGTACCAACAAGCAGTACGCGATACAAGTCAGATGAAACTGCTGTAAGTGAAGAACCAATATTACTTACTGGAAGGAGTGAAGCATTACTATCTAATGACTCGTTAGTCCAAGTAACACCGTTGTTCTTTGAAGCCAACAACGTACCTGACGTTGATAGCGCAAACAACTCTGCTGGTGACGCTGCCACCAACTGCTTCAAACTGCTATTTGTAGCAACTGTTGTCCAGCTGTTACCATCAGTAGAGCTATAAACCGTACCATTGTCGATAACGAAAAGCTTAGTACCCTGCACTGCCACACTCTTATAAGCATTTGCAGTAAAGGTCTTGCTGAGCTTTGTCCAGCTATTGCCATTGTCCTTTGATGCAGCATAAACAACTGTCTGACTGCCATTCGTTCCGAAGACAAACACCTTGCTTCCCGCACTAACAGCCTTCATTGCTGTGAACGAAGCGAAATTGCTGTTCGCCTGCAGTGCCTGCCAGCTAAACACGTTGCCCTTCTGCTTATGAACATTCACTGTAACCTTATAGTCTCTATACTCACTTCCCTTGTTTGAATAAACACGGAAAACGCGTGGAGTGCTAAAGTTGATAGAATCATTGTTGCGGTAATAAGTGAACTTCTCGTCAGTTGTTGACTTGATAACAATAGTACCGCTATTCTTTGCCACAACCTTTGCCAACGCACTGGCTGGATTCGTACCATATGGCAAAGAATCAGGGTTATAAATCAAACCCTGAGCCTGATCTATATAGAACTTAACTTTAGCAGCATTGAATTTGCCTGTATAAGTACTATCCTTGCCATTCTTAGCAATGGTATCACGCACTTGTTTCAACTGTCCCAAAGAAAAGCTCAAAATAGCCGTGTCTTTGTAACTTACGATAGTTTTCTCGTCGTCGTCCTTAAGACAAGATGTTATTGTCAAAGTAGCCACCATTAAAGCTACGAGAGTATATATCTTATTACGCATCAGATACTAATAATTGAATTTAGCTGCAAATTTAATCAGAATTCTTCAGAATCAACGTCTTTAACGAGGTTAATTATGTAAAATATCGAAAATAACTGCGTTTTTTTAAGTTTGTTTAGTAAGTATTGCCAAAGTAACGATAAACTTGAAGAAAAATGACCTATAAATCACATCTGATAAACTTCTGCTATCTTCCTTACCTTCCCCTGAACTTTTCAACTGACACTATTGTCTTTTCACACGCCTTTTCTCGACTTAAAACCTTATCCCTCTTCTATTTTTCTACGCTTTTATTTGTTTACTTATTTTACATTACATCACACCACCATTTGCCCTCATTGCGAAAAAAAATCGTATAAGAAGCAAAAAAGACCCTAACAATACTGAGAAGTGTTTTTTATTTGTTACTTTTGTTGATATAATAACTAAAAATATGAATACATCAAAGAAGATAACAGTACAGAGTACAGAAATATCTGTGCTGATAGGAAATGAAAGCGACTACATTTGTCTAACAGATATGGCACATTTCAAAGACAAAGAAAGGACGGATTATGTCATACAGAACTGGTTACGCACAAGAAGCACAATAGAATATTTGGGAGCATGGGAACAGCTTTACAACCCTAATTTTAATCCCACCGAATTCGATGGGTTTAGAAATAGCGCAGGATTAAACTCATTTACTCTAACCGCAAAGCAATGGATACAAAAGACAAATGCGATAGGTATTATGTCTAAGGCTGGCAGGTATGGTGGAACTTACGCACACAAGGATATAGCCTTTAATTTTGGCATGTGGCTAAGTCCTACATTCCAACTTTATATTGTAAAGGAATACCAGCGGTTAAAAGAACAAGAGAGCGATCCGCTTTCGTTAGAATGGAACGCAAAGCGAATACTATCCAAAACCAATTATACACTTCATACTGATGCTATTAAAAACGTGATTATTCCTAAAATGGACATTAATGCTATCAAGCATGGGATAATATATGCAACAGAAGCTGATATGTTAAATATAATTCTCTTTGGGTGTAAAGCAAAAGAATGGGCTCAGGCGAACCCGAATTTGGCATCTAAAGGAATAAATCTTAGAGAAACAGCAAGCATCAACCAGTTAGTAGTATTATCTAATATGGAATCTGCTAATTCTGAAATGATAAAGCAAGGGGTATCAAGAAAGCAACGTTTTGAGATTCTCCATAAAATGGCAAAAGAACAGTTAAAGGTACTTGACACGAATAATATAGAACAAAAATTTAGAAAAATATTACCTGATAGCACAAAGAAAATAGAGTAATTAGTATCGAAATAGTTTACACATTTAAGGAATTATATTCGCCTTAATAGTCTACTGCTACTCAAATAAATATCTATCGTAGCTCTTTCTACTTCTTTCAGTCAACGTAATGATGCTTCGCACACCTTGTGCGGAGGCTGAACACGAGTGGTGCGGAGTACTTAACATATTCGCCACCATATCCATAAGAATCTGAACAATTAGATGAGAACAATTAAGCAAGTCTACTACATGATAAACCATATTGAAAAGCAGAGAGAAGTGAGGGGGCTGAATGTCTATGACAAGACATGATAGTAGAGACTTTCTGTCTGAAAATTCAGTCATAACCAAGGGTGATAACTTTACCAAAACAAACTTTGCTGTCACTCCCGTCATTCAAAACAGCCACTTAACTTATTAATATTCAGTATCATTACACGAAGTGTTAAAAGTGACAGCAAAACAAAATTAAAATTATTGTAGTAATAGTACGTTATATTTCTACCTAAAATTATCAATCTTATTATTCTATATTACAGCAGGACAAACAAAAACTCCCACCCGTATTGCTACGGATGGGAGTCATTATTATCTATTCAGAAGTATTCCGAAAGGATTAGAGCTGTGGACCAGCTGCTACGAGAGCCTTACCAGCCTCGTTTGTCTCGTACTTCTTGAAGTTCTTGATGAAACGAGCTGCGAGGTCCTTAGCCTTCTCATCCCACTGAGCTGCATCAGCGTAAGTGTCACGTGGATCGAGGATCTCAGTTGCAACACCTTCGAGCTTTGTAGGAACTGTGAAGTCGAAGTAAGGAATCTGCTTTGTTGGAGCAGCGTCGATTGAGTGGTTCAAGATAGCGTCGATGATACCACGAGTATCGCGGATAGAAATACGCTTGCCTGTACCATTCCAACCTGTGTTAACCAAGTAAGCCTTAGCACCACTCTGCTGCATCTTCTTAACCAACTCCTCAGCATACTTTGTTGGGTGGAGCTCCAAGAATGCCTGACCGAAGCAAGCAGAGAATGTTGGAGTAGGCTCAGTGATACCACGCTCTGTACCAGCCAACTTAGCTGTGAAACCAGAGAGGAAGTAGTACTTAGTCTGCTCTGGAGTCAAGATAGATACTGGAGGCAATACACCGAATGCGTCAGCTGAAAGGAAGATAACCTGCTTAGCAGCTGGACCCTGAGACTCAGGACGCTGGATGTTCTTAATGTGGTAGATTGGGTAAGAAACACGAGTATTCTCAGTTACGCTCTTATCACAGAAATCAATCTTACCATTCTCGTCAACTGTTACGTTCTCGAGGAGAGCGTCACGTGTGATAGCGCCATAGATGTCTGGCTCAGACTCCTTGTCAAGGTTGATAACCTTAGCATAGCAACCACCCTCGTAGTTGAAGATACCCTTATCATCCCATCCGTGCTCGTCATCACCGATGAGCTTACGCTTTGGATCGGTAGAAAGAGTAGTCTTACCTGTACCAGAAAGACCGAAGAAGATAGCTGTGTTCTCACCATTCATGTCAGTGTTAGCAGAGCAGTGCATAGAAGCCATACCCTTCAATGGCAAGAAGTAGTTCATCATAGAGAACATACCCTTCTTCATCTCACCACCGTACCATGTGTTAACGATTACCTGCTCCTTAGTTGTTACGTTGAACATAACGCAAGTCTCTGAATGAAGACCGAGTTCCTTCCAGTTCTCAACCTTAGCCTTAGAAGCGTTGTAAACGATGAAGTCTGGCTCCTGATCGAAGTCTGCCTCTGACTTTGGACGGATGAACATGTTTGTTACAAAGTGAGCCTGCCAAGCAACCTCAACGATGAAACGAATCTTCATACGTGTATCCTTGTGAGTACCGCAGAAACCATCAACTACGAAAAGACGCTTGTTAGAAAGCTCCTTCTTAGCGATGTCCTTAACAGCTGTCCAAGCCTCCTTAGAAGCACGGTGGTTGTCGTTATGGTATTCCTCAGAATCCCACCATACTGTATCGTGAGAGTTCTCATCATCAACGATGAACTTATCCTTAGGAGAACGACCAGTGTAGATACCAGTCATTACGTTTACTGCACCAAGCTCAGTCTCCTGACCTCTTTCATAGCCCTGAAGACTCTCTTTTGTTTCTTCATTGAACAATACTTCGTAAGAAGGATTGTAAAGTACTTCTGTTGTACCTGTAATACCGTACTTCTCAAGTACGCTCTTATCAAACTTTGCCATTTCTTATAAATGTATTTAGTTGAAAATTGATTTGTTCACTGTTTTTACGTCCTATTTATTAAGACACCGCAAAGGTAATATATTTATTAAATTCACACAAAAAATACCGAAGAAAAAGTTTCAAAGTATTTGCTTAGAAGGTTAAAGAAATAAAAAAAACAAGAAGCATGGCTATATTTGCAAATCAGACTTTGCAAAACCTCAGATTTATTTCTTAATTTTGCCGAAATTTTGCAGAGCAAGTTGCTAACTTGCTTATCTATAACACCTAAGACTTAAAATGGACATCATTAATTTTTCAGAGCAGAACTCTATTATCAATCAGTATTTAGCAGAAATCCGTGATAAGGATTATCAGAAGAATCGTTTGCTCTTCCGCAACAATGTTATGCGTATCGGAGAGTTCGAAGCTTTTGAAATTTCTAAAACACTGAACTACGAACCAAAGGATGTTGTTACTCCATTAGGTACGGCTCAGGTTAATGTACCAACTGACAAGATTGTTTTGGCTACTATTTTCCGTGCTGGATTGCCTTTCCATAACGGTTTCCTTAACATATTCGACCACGCTGGTAATGCCTTCGTTAGTGCTTATCGCGAATATAAGGATGCTGACCATCACGAGGTAGGAATTCACGTTGAATATCTTGCTACACCAGACATCAATGGTAAGACACTTATCATCGCTGACCCAATGTTGGCTACTGGTGGTTCTATGGAGTTAGGTTATAAGGCTATCCTTTCAAAGGGAACTCCTCGTCATGTGCATGTTGCTTGTCTTTTGGCTACACCAGAAGGTATCGCACATATCCGCAAAACTTTCCCTGAAGACTCTACCACCATCTGGTGTGCAGCAATTGACGAAGGATTGAACGAGCATAAGTACATTGTTCCTGGCTTCGGTGATGCTGGTGACTTGTGCTATGGTGAGAAGTTATAAAGTATCTCCTTATATAATAAGTAAGTATATCAAAACTTTCTACTAGGAAATACCACCTATTATTCAGGTCGCACTGATATTTTGATTCTGATTAAAGCAATTATTGTTAGCTTCTAGTTCATAAGATAGTAATCATGCTCTATCAATAATAGGTGATATTTCTTTATGTGCCTCTTTGGAACATGAAGACGAGTTTTTTCTCTGTTTATTCTTTTATTCCATATTTTCTTTTTACCTTTGCGGCCGTGAAACAATTAGCAATGACATATCCAGCCAATCCAGCACAGCAAAGAAATATTAGTTTCTTTGCCTTTTTTAGTGCTTTATATTTGGTAGTTTCAGATATTTTGCTAACACACACACACACACACACACACAGGCGCACCTAGCGTTTAATCATACTTTTTTTCTTCCATCCTACGCGCGCGCGAAGCGTGGCGTAACCCTTGTAAACAAAGGACTTCTAGGAGTTTCCTTTGTTCGCTTTTTCGTG
>ERZ773010.1030-NODE-1030-length-17991-cov-14.277654_pt1 | contig 17991 bp, 10 predicted proteins | sample MGYA00580842_ERZ773010 | MGnify/ENA primary metagenome ERZ773010 (study PRJEB29015, sample SAMEA2737982) | human oral metagenome | biome: human oral; feature: human-associated habitat; material: dental | place: China | collected 2107 ...
TTCTCGAAATTCAGTACGTTATCGATGTCCTTCTCCAGCCGGATCAGGTTGCGGACGGCCTTGCCGACGATGTCGACCCTGTCCTGCCGCTTGCTGGACATGGTGGTCAGCAGGGTGATCCCCCCATAGTAAGCAAATCTCATTCATTTACAAGCCAATACGCGCGGACGGATCCGCCCGTTTTCACGTAATCTACAGGAGCCACCATCAAATCCCGAACAGACGACTTAATTGAACCCTCGCTAATACCAGGTTGAACACCAACAATTTCATAATCAACGTCAATATTTGTTTTTTTATCAAAAGCAGATCGAAGCCCATCTAATGAGCCAATCAAAAACCGAGATGGGTTAGAATGACGAACACTCGTTCGGCGTTCCATATGCGTAACCAGCGTTCTTGTCTCACAATACTTGACAGATTTAATCATTTGGCCCATTAATTCATAAACATCACTAACCCTATTTCCCGGATCTAAACCTCCGGCAGCCTTACAATGATACAATGAGATCAATAATTTTCCATTTTTCTGATCAACAACAGAAACATAATCTGCAGCCTCACCCGCCCGGTGATCATAAAATAATAAAATAACACCTTCCTTACTCTTCAAAGAAGCTTCTAAAAATTCCTGTACTGTATATTTCCCATCCAAACTCTTCCTCTTACGTTTATATCCATCCGATCCATCATCCAAAAGAAATTCAACACTAATATCACAACCATCCCAATTCATGGCACAAATATAATCACCACCTCCTCCTTCAGAAACGAGAGACGGAGATTGAATTAAATTAACACTTTCAAAAGAAGACAAGTCATCAAAATAAAAAACTGGCGGAAAATCGCAAAACCATTCAGAAATCTCAATCCAAGACGAGGAACATTTTCTAAACACCTCAACCTCAACCCTCATGCAATCATCACTCAGCTCCGACTGGAACAGAGCCCTATTAACGTCAAATGAAAAATTAAATTTTCCAAAATCACATACCACAGAAAAGTATATCAAATTCATATTATTTGATACATAAAAATCAGACATATCACAATCAAGAAGGTTTCCTTCAAAACAACGACAACCATCTTTAATAACTCTAAAATTCATGCCATTTTTGTAAACTATAGAAGACCACTCCCCGGCCACGACAACGCGCGATGAAATTTCTTCCACACGAAGAGGGATGACTACAGAATCCAATTGAGATTTAGAAGGTTCCTTTCTTCCCAAAATTCTGCTGTTAACAACAGACATCCAACGCAAAAATTCGGTCACAGTAACTTGCTTGTTACTCCAAATCCTTGCCCTACTGCTGGCCCCGATAGTAACCCTCTCACCATCAATAGTCCCAGACCCAAAGTAATGACCTTGAGAGAACGCGCGAGAATCCCCTACACTAATTGCGCTAGCTGCGGAAGGTCCGGATATCATTCTATATGATTCCGTCTGGGACTTGTATGCCCTACCTTTAAGTCCGATATTATAAAAAACAACATCTTCAAGCCCAGATCGAGCATAAAAAGCATCCTCATAAGAAATAGGTTGATAAGACGAACAAACAGCATCCATAAAAAGTCTATAAACGCGATCTTCCCTAACGGAAGATCCGATAAAACATATTTTAGAATCCAAAAAATATTTCGCGATTAACACAAAATGCTCTTTATCAAAAACTTTCTGAGAACTAATCCAACTCGGAACATAATCCGCCGCACCAAAGACGATGCATGATTGATCTATGTCAGAGACCCATAATCTCTCAATTCTACGAGTTTTTCCAATAGTACTTTCAAGACGCTTGAAGTCCGGGGTATCCAAACACTTGAATGCCACCACATGCGAATAAAATCTGAATGACGACGGAAGAATCTCTTTGTAATCAGACACAAATCCATTGACCACTTTGAAGTCTTCTACAATTCGTCTTTGCTCATTATCTGACCCGACTCTTTCAGCAGCCCCGATATCAATCGCCTCCGCAATATCAACCCCTTCAGACAACAGAGCACCCAACTCGGAATCGATATCCTGCTCGGGAGCTATCAATGTTGCTTCACCAGTCTTGTTATTAAATCTTGCGAATCTACCGATAAATTGAATAGTTGGAACAAGTGACTTATGGGGGGAATGCAAAGCTGCCACTTTGAATAAAGGGAAATCATAGCCTTCTCCGAACATATCAACACACACAATACCTAGTAGGGAACCTTCTCGCAAACGACGTTCACACGATTCCTGAGCTTTTCTTCCCATTTTACTATTTATGGATTGCACTTTTACGCCAAGATCATTATAAATACCTACCAGTTCTGCAGCGTGAGCAATACTGTCAGCCCTTACAAATAACCTATGGTCAAACTCATTCTCTCGGTCTTCATTTAACTGACTCACCGCCTTGTGAGCAATCATTTTGTCACACTTCTGTCGATCAGCACCCTCAATATCTTTAATAGTCTTAATGTTAACCTTGCAAAAAGCCCCCTCCTTTAACGCCTTCGAGACAGGGTAGTTATAAATTAATTTGCCTGGAATAATTTTTCCATCAGTTCGAAATGGTGTTGCTGTCGCAAAAATAAATTTTGCATATTTAAAATGCTCTATGAGCGCATTCCAAGTATTTGCCGGGGCATGATGCGCCTCATCAAAAATTACCATATCAAAAAAATCGCTGCTAGATTTTTTCGATAAAAGCGGAGAAGCACTCATCGGGGTAGTCACGACGACATCCATGTCTTTCAAGGAGTCCCATTCATCTTCTGAACGAAATCGTTTCTCCAGTTTATGTACTTTTGGATTATCAATACCGTCATCAACGACTCCAATTCTACGAAGAACATAAAGATCCTTGAAGTTTTCGTATACTTGCCTTCTCAACGCATTTGAAGGGGTTACTACAAGGAGTCGATTAACCCCCATCACGAACGGCAGGGCTGTAATCACCGGGGTTTTCCCATACCCAGTAGGCAAACATACGATTGCACCACAATCATCTATAGAAAAATGAGAAACTACCGCATGAACTGCACCAAGCTGCCCTTTCCTGAATCCAGAATTAAGCTTATTTTCTAACGAAACAAGCTTTAACGAGAATCTATTTGATTCAAAAAATCCAACCATCGTGAATTCTCCAGTAATTCTGACAGCTGATCCGGTCACAACACGACCCAAGCTTTGCGGTACAAACTTTCTCGGTTTGAATCGCAAAATGGCGATGTATAGCATGTATTTTCATTCACGCCACTTACGAACTCGCCGCATCTTCTCAAGCTTCTGATACTGCAACCACTAGGAATACTAGGCTCCAAATCACCGTCCACTTTACGTTGAGGTTTGATATCTTCCCAACCTAGCCGATGAATTGTACGTGACCCATTTGGTCGCGTCATCGTGTATTCGGCCCCCTCTCGGCCAGCTTTACGGGGCAGGCCAACACCAACAAGACCCTTGCTGGCAGTAAACACAATGCGACCATTTGCGTCATACCAAGTGTCCTGCTCATACTGACGCATGACAGGAAACTGAACACGATAAATGGTCAGTAACTCATCCAAGGAAAGACCGAGCGCCTTAGCTGCGAGTACATCAATTTCCACCAACGCTTGACGTCGAGCGTAGTCACTACGCAGGGCACAGTGACGCTGCCAGTTGGGGGTAAGCTTCGCAAAGAAATCAAGGGGAAGACGAGGGTCTTCGCTAGACCATTCGTCTGTTGTCATTCGCGGATTAAATATCTCACGCCAAAGGTCTGCATAATGTGATGTAACACAGATTAATACCATTGCCCGACTTATTAACCTTGGATCTTGCAGTATAGGAAAGTTCTTCAATGTACTTTCGTAAAGATCGGTTTTTCCGGTTGATCTCAGAAGATAATCGACGGGAAGAGAGAAGGAGGTAGCAGTAAACTCCACGAGATCTCTAGTCCTCCGAAACGCCGTGGATAACACCGGATGGATATGGGCGCTACCTTTTGGCACAACACTTGACACGAATGAGCGCTCCGCGCTAGGACTGAACATTCGGCGATTCACGAACCGGTAGTAGTCTGTTACAGGCCGAGGCGCGTCATCCCCCTCCTCCACCCAACTCACCCGCGGAATACGCCGCCGGTATTCTTCAGGCGAGCACGCAGGGCGGTAGTTGCTGCGCGGCAGGTAGTCATCCGGCAGGTTCTCCAGGTCGAGCACGTCATAGTGGCTATTGAGCGTGCAAACGGCCCGTGGGGTTTTGTTGAGCGGATTACCAACGTAGAAATGCGGGCCGGACAGCACGAACTCTTCCGGTGAACTGACAAACCCCGTATGGCGCTCGATAGTGCCGTCTTTCTGTGCACCCGTTTCATGCCACATTTCGAGGGTGAAGTAATCCCCCTTCAAATCCCCCAACCGCCTCGGAACCTCAGCAAATTTCTTCAGTACTGAAACCAGCTCACGGCAGTGAATGGCGGGCAAGCGTGCCAGCTCCGGCGGTGTGCCGGGGGCATCGTATAGCCTGGCAAAGGTGGCCAGCATAGCCTCATCCACCTCGATCACCCGGTTTGGATGCCCATCAGTATTCCATCCACCTTCATCGCGCTTGATGCCCGGTGTAGGCTTGTGGGAAGCGACTGGGGCCGCTGTCACCGGCAGAACTGATGCCGTCCCCGGAGGCACCTCCGCCGACGAAGGCGCATACGCCATGGCCAGCCCCTTCAGGCTTTCTGACACCGTTTGCGGCGCGTACAGATTGGCCATCTGCCGGAACCGGATGACAGGACGCCGCTGGCCGTAGATGTTGATGCTGTACTTCATGTGGTGATCCACTTCGGCAAACAGCGACAGCTCATTGGCAAACTGGTAGTGCGCCCTCAACCGCGGATACATCGCCGCCCGCAGCAACCCACCCTTCGGGTCATCATACGGCCCCTCCGGATGCAGCAGCGCCTGCACCCCACAACCAATACGCCACACCTGTGGCAGAAAACACTTGTACAGGTTGCTCTGCTGGCCCTTCAGCACCGGGTAATTCTGCTCGGCATTCAGGTACTGCCCCATCCCCTCGGTGGCTGCACATTCTTCCACGTACTCGGCCCGCACTTTCGGAATGGAAGCGAACACCGTCTCGCGCTGGTCGCTGGTCTGCTTGGCACTCAGCTTGCGAATGGCAAAGCGCGGGTCGAAGTCCGACAGCAGGCCCTGCTCGTTCCATTCCAGCTTGATCCATGGCGGGTTGCCCAGCACGATGTCGAAGCCACCGCGCTGCGCAAAGATGTCCGCATATTCCAGCTCCCAGTGCAAAAAGCGCTGCTGTCTGGCCACACGCTGCACCACCTGCAGCTCGGGAAACAGCGTCTGGCCGGTTTCGTTGAACAGGCGCTCGAAATTGGCCCAACCGTGTTTCTTCCGGTCCTCCTCGAAGCCCAGCTCGCGGGCCTTCTGTGCCTGTTCGGCCTGATAATCCTGCTGGGTCTCGCCGGCAAAGAGAGTGCCCGTCTCCCCCGGGCGCAGGCCAGCCGGCCAGCCTCCCGAGGCCGTATCGTCGGAATCGTCTGCTGAAGTACGGGCAGTTCCGCATGTACCGGCCGTTCCGGATGTGGCGCCGGCCGCGCTGCCGGCAGCCCCCTGCCCGCCCGTATTAGGTGCAAAGCCAGGCTTGCCCACCGGGTTACCGGCCTCATCGACGTCGGCCACCGTCACCTCGACCGGGGCGCTGCCCACCAGAATGTCTTCCAGCAGGAACCACCACTGCCCCCGCTCCGGCAGGCTGTCCACTTCATCCACCGGCCAGAACCACAGGGCGCACCAGTAGTCCATGGCCAGTTTGAGGCGCCGGTAGGGGCTGACGATGCGCTGGCGCTCGCTCAGCAGGTGCTGCTGGTAGGCAAAGTCCTTCTCTGCCGTACTGGTGGGCGCCTCGTTGGGTCGCTGGCTGGGCCAGACCTGCAGGTCGTCGCGGGTGGCGGCACGCAGTTTGGCCAGTTCCTGCGCGTGCAGCGTCCACAGGGCCTCCACGGCGCGACTCAGACGCTGTACCTGGGCCACTTCGTCTTCGGTGAGCGGTGCGCAGAACGCCTTGCGCCAGCGCTTGAAGGCTTCCACGGCCTTCGGTTCCATCTGCTTGATGACCTTGTCGGTCACCATGCCCATGCCTTCGGCGGGCAGCAGGAAGTGATAGATATCCGTTTCACACCACAGGCGGCTGTCCTTATGGGCCTCTCCAGCCAGGGGTTCGGAAACATCGGACGCAGCCAGTGACATGCTGCCGGATGTGCCCGATGGTATGGCAGCTTCGGGCTCGAACCGGACATCTCCCGGCACCGCCACGCGCCAGTCCCTTTCGGGCTGGCCTGCTTCCCCACGGCCGGGAGAAAGCTGCGCCGTGGAAAAAACCTGCCGGCGCGCGCCCACCAGCGAGTTGCCCGTGGCCAGCTGCAGCCCGAACCAGGGCACATGTCCGCCCTCCGAAATGGCGTTGAGCCACAGCGACACTTCGGCCAGCTCCACGGCCACGGGGTTGAGGTCCACGCCGAACACGTTGTTGTCGGCAATGTACATCTTCACGCGCTGGCGTTCGGTGGTGTAGGCGTCGTGGGGGATGGTCTGGCCGGTTTCCTTCTGTCTGGCCTGCAGGTAGGCTTCGGCCAGCTGGTTGACGGCTTCGTTCAAAAAGGCCGCGCTGCCCATGGCGGGCTCGCAGACGGTGAGCTGCAGGATTTCGTCCGCCGTCCTGCCGGGCAGGATTTCCCGCAGGGCATGCTCGACCAGGCAGCGGGTGAGCACATCTGGCGTGTAGTAGCTGGCAGATTTTTCGCGGGCGCGGCCCGCCAGGCGGTAGATGAAGGTACCACGCGGGTATTTGCGCGGCTCGCCGCCGAACAGGGTTTCGGCCTCCGTGTACTGGCCAATGCTGCTGGCCGGCACGAAGTAGGCGGCTTCCAGCGGGTCCAGCTCGGCATCGCGGCGTTTCTGACTGCCAGACAGGCTGTCGGCACTGTCCGCCACGTCGATGTGGCCCTCCGTGACTTCGTCGAAGTCATCAGGGGCTATCTCGTCATCAACCCCTTCTTCATCGTCGCTGGCGGCACGCCGGCTGCTGGCTTTGGCGGCTTTCGGATCGCGCCGCACCTCGAAGAGGTCTTCTTCCGCAAAGAAGCCGCGGAACGACAGCAGCGCTTCGTACACGGCGCCCAGCTGGTTGATGCCCAGCGTGGCATAGCTGATGCGCCCCCGGCGACGGCCCTTGCCACCACGCGAGAGCGACATCAGCTCGATGACCTCCTGCAACACGTGGTTGCGCAGCCGAACGCTGTCGAGCAGCGGCGTGCGTTTGGGGTCGAACAGGTGTCCCTGCAGCGGGTGGATGGTGAAAGCAGGCTGGGCGCCGCAGGCGGCATCGTCCAGCAAACTCTGCTGGCCGGTGGCGTGCTCGTCCTTTTTCGGAAAACCCTCCCAGATGAGCCTGAACAGCTGCTTCAGGCTTTCGTGAAAGTAGAAACCCTCACGGGCCTCGGGGGTGGTGAGCGGCGTGTTTTCCAGCTCGCGCAGGTGCTCGATGCTGTAGCCCTTCAGGTAGGCTTCTGCCTCGATGGGGGCATAGCCCAGCTCCGGCCTGGCCTCGATGTAGAACAGAAACAGCAGCCGGTACATGAAGCGCAGCGCTTCGAGGCTGAGCTGTTCGGCCAGATCGGTATCGTTGCGGTCGTAGAGTTTTTCCTTCGACACTTCCCGCTTGTAGCGGATGGCCTCGTTGCCGATCAGCTCGATGCATTCACGCAGCGCGTACTTGAGGTCGGTGGACACCTCGAAGGCGTGACGGTGCGAGCTTTCGTCCAGCGTGTCGAGCAGGGAGGCTTCCCCTTCGGCCGGCAGCACGGAAACACGACCGAGCAATGCGGCCACGCCACGCAGGCTGCGATCATCCCGCGGGCCGAACAGCTCGGGCAGCTCCACCTGCAGGCTGGCCTTGCGCGCCCATTTAGCGCGTTCGATCAGCACCCAGTGCTCGTGGTGCACCAGCAGCACCCAGCGTGGCGGTGCATCGTCGGCAAAGAGGCGGCGGGTGAGCGTGTCTTCCCAGCTCAGCGCGCCATGGCCCTGTGAACCGGCCCCGGTCCCAGCAGCCACTGCGGCGCTTTCCGGAACGGGCTGGGCGTGCCGGCGAACGCTTCCGGTCAGGGATACGGCCTGTGCATCACGCGGGGGCAGCTCCAGGGGCGACAGTTCTTCTTCCCCCGGCAGTGCCACTGCGGCGCAGATGGCCAGCAGCGGTGCGCCACGGCTGTCCCGGTACAGGGCCAGCACGGGCAGGTCGCCCTCGCGCGCACTGTCGGCCAGCGGGAGGTTCTGCGGGTGCACGGCGTAGTCCAGCGCTTCCAGAATGGGCGCGGCCAGTGCCTGCAGGTGCTGGGCACGTGATTCGGGCGATTTGGCCGCCAGAAAGCGCTCACGGTTTCTGAAGTAGCCATTGGCGCCACCGGCGGCCTTCAGGCGTGCCGCGGGGCTCTGGTTACCCTGTGCCTTCCAGCGCTCGAACAGCGACTTGAGGTCCTTTTCGAGGATGTCGTCGAGGTAGTGCTGGCTGTAGAAGGTGTTGGCGTTGGTCAGGCCGTCGATGGTGAAACTCATGCGGGTTCCTGAAAGGGCGCGCAGCGGTATCGGATCAGAGGTGCTGGCACGGCCGGCTCGGCCGTGGCAGCGGAGTCCATGGGATTGCGAGTGAGGGCTCTCATTGTGCAAGCACCGCAGCCACCACCGTGTACTGGGCACGGTCGTCGAGGTTGAGGGTGTCCCTGGCCCACTGGGTGTATTCGTCGAAGAGGCGTTCGGTGGCGGCTTCCTCGCGCTGGCGTTTTGCAGCGTTGACCTGCTCGATGCCGTGCTGCAGTTCCAGCTCCAGCTGGGCGGCATGCTTGCCCTGCAGGGTACGCAGCTTGTCCAGTTCGGCCTGCAGGCGTGTACGGTTGTGCTGGTCCAGCTGCTGCTTGTGCGGCCGCAGGTGTGCCTGCGCTGCTCCCAGTACGGCAGGCAGCGCCTCCTCCAGTCGTTTGATGACACCGGCTTCGGGCGCCGAGCCGTCGTTGGGAATGTCCCGGCATGCTGCGGCATCCAGACCGGCCAGCTGCAGGGCTTCGGGCAGACCCAGCACGGGCCGCTGTACCTGGCCCTGGGCGTTCAGGCGAATGGCCATCCAGTCCGAAAGCATGGTCTGGCCACGGCGATTGGGCAACTGCGCCAGCACGATGATGAGGGCGTCTCCGGACTGCAGGGGCGCGGTGGTTGCTGCAGCAGTAGCCCCGGCAGCCGGTGCCCCGGATCGATCCGCCCCGCTGCCGGAGGCAGCCGGTAATGGATGGGTCATGCCTGCAGACGACGGCACCCCCGCAGGCACGCGAATCAGCGGCGCACGCTGCCGCCCAAAGCTGGCCAGCAGCTTGTAGTCCAGCCACTGGGCCACGGGGTGCAGCGGCCAGGCATATTGCACGCGCGGCCAGTGGTCGTCATTGCGGGCGTGGCTGATGGCGCCGTTGACGGCTTCGGCACTGGCGCTGAGGGTGAAGTGATTGTCGTCCGGCCACATTTCCGGCGCCAGCTCGCGCGACAGCAGAAGCGACAGTTCGCGGTTGGGCTGGAAGCTGAGCGTCTGGGTGGCTTCATCCACTTCCACCCGGATGCCACTGCTGCTTCGCGCAGCACCGCCGTCGTAGTGCACGCTGCCATCGTAACGGCGCACACCATCGTGGCGAACGACGGGCTGGGGGTCATACAGCCAGCGCAGGCCGTCGCGCAAATAATGGAAGTGAGTGCGGAACAGTGTGGGGAGGGTCTGGGTGGCAGTGTTGTTGCCTGCCGTGCCACCGCGGGCACCGGTTTCATGGCCTGCGTCCGTCGCGCTACCGCCATCGCCGCTGTGGCCGAACAGCTCGGCAAACGGATCGGCAATATCCTGGGCGGCGTTGGCGTCCAGCTCTGCCGAAAATGCCTCGGCCGTCTGCTGGCCTTCGATGGCGCCGGCCACTTTCTGGGCTTCGGCCTCTTCGTCGTACAGGCCCATGAACACGGAAGGGTCTCCGATGTTGTGGGCGGCCTGTTCGTCCTTTTCGACCAGAATTTCCAGATAGCGCAGATCCCCACGGATTTTTTCATCATCCGGCTGGGTGTAGAGGTAGCCGATCATGGGCGCGCGGGTCTGACCATAGCGGTCCACGCGGCCATTGCGCTGCTGAAAAACCATGAGCGACCAGGGAATGTCGAAGTGAATCAGCCGGTGTGCCTGGTAGTGCAGGTTGAGGCCCTCGGAGGCCACATCCGACGCAATGAGCAGCCGCAGCGGGGAGTGGGTACGACCAAAATTTTCCACCGTCTGCTGGATCTCCTGATCCGGCAGCTGGCCGTGCAGAATGGCCACGGCCTCTCCTTTCAGGCCCAGCATGGCGGGCAGGTGCTGTTGCAGAAAATGCAGGGTTTCGATGCGCTCGGTAAAGAGGACCAGGCGGTCGGTGGGGTCGGTGCCGGTCCAGCGCCATTGGGGCAATGGCGATGCTGCGGTGGCGGTTGCACAGGACGCGTTGGCGTTGCCCTTCAGCGGCGCCGCCAGGGTGCCGGGTACGCCCGACGATGCAGCCGTGGCCGCGGATGAGCCGGTTGCTGCGACTGGCATACCGGGCGTGGCCGCAGGCGTTTCCGTGCCCTTGAGCAGCGACACCAGCCGCTGCAGCTTGCTGAATTGCGCAGGATCGATGGCCTGCACGTGCTGCTGCAGTTCGCACAGCGCGGCCAGGTCCGGATGGGCGGCATCCCGTCTTTCCAGCCGGCCGATGCGTTCGCGCAGTGTCTGCAGACATGCTGCCGGTGAGGAGAACAGCGCCTTTTCGAGCACGGTACGAAAGAGCAGCGCCCCATCGCGGCGCGCTGCGTCGCTGGCCAGTTCGAGATGCGACAGGCAGTCGAAGGCGGCGTTCTCGGCCGGTGTGGCATGGGTCGGCAGTTTGTAGACCTGGCGCTCGGGAAAGGCCTGTTTGATCTGCCCGCGCACATCCTGCTTGAAGCGGCGAATGAACAGGTGCTCCACATCGGCCCGGGTGTAGTCACGCACGTTTTTGGGTAGCGCCGTGGGGTCCAGCATGCGCATCAGACTGGCAAAGCTGTCCTTGCGACCGTTGTGCGGTGTGGCCGTGAGCAGGATGAGGGCGTCGGAGCGACGCGAGAGCAGATCGGCCAGACGGTTGCTCTGGGTACGGTTGCCTTTGTAGGAAACGTTGTGGGCCTCGTCGATGATGATGAGGTCCCACCAGGCCTTTTCCAGATAATGGCGGTATTCGCTGTCGCGCTTGAGCGTATCGACCGAGATGATGGTGCGGTCGAAGTAGTTGAAGGGATTGTGGTTGGCCGGAATGTCGCGGCGAATGCGCTGGATGCCGGCCGAGTCCAGCCGGGTGAGCGCGATGGTGAAGCGGTTCCAGAACTCCTGCTGGAACTGGCGCATCATGCTTTTGGTGGTCACCACCAGGATGCGCCGCGCCCTGCCCCGCCGCATCAGTTCGGCGGTGAGAATGCCGGCCTCCAGTGTCTTGCCCAGGCCCACTGTGTCGGCAATGAGCAGGCGCGGGCGCAGGCTCTGCAGCGCCCGAGAGGTGGGCTCCAGCTGGAAGGGCATGGTGTCCATCACGCCGTGCTGGCCCATCACCAGCGCATCGCCCTGCACGGCCGACTGGCGCAGCCGCGCCTCGATGGCCAGCCGGCCCTCGATGAAGCCGGGCGAGCTATCGAACACGAGTCTTGTCCCGGCGGGATCGAGGACGGTGACCTCGTCCAGCACGCTCAGAAACAGCGCCTGGCGGTTGCGTACAGTTTCGGATACACCCACGCAGGCCAGCTGCCAGCCACCGTGTTCGCTGGCATCGGCACGCTGGACGAGCCATTCTTCGTCGCGAATGAGGACACGGGCGCCGGGGGCAGGCGCCTGGGTGAGCTGGGTAGGCATGGGCGGGGGAAGTCTCCGGATGAACGGAAGATTATGGGGCCTGCCTGGTGGAGGGGCCAGAGGGAACAGCAGCCGGTGTCGCAAGGGGGGCACACAGGGCATGCCAGGCCGTCAGAAGCGATCTGTCGACGCTTCGGAGACATCCAAGGCGCTTGCAATTGTGTGTTGACATCTGGTGCACACTGAAGACAAGCTTTCCTGGAAAGAAAGGCAACCCATAACCCCAGGGAACAACGATGAGCCCGATTGAAAAAATACCCGAAGTCGACCTTGAAGCCGCCATGGCGCTGGACCCCGCAGAATGGGACATCCTTCGCGCCTACGAGAATGACGAGTTCGTGGATATTACTTCCGATGAACTCATCGAGAAGTTTCGTGCTGCCGCCCGGGCCACACGGGTACGACTGGACCGGGACGGACTGGACCCGCTGCTTTCATATGAAACATCGACAGAACCGGCCCCCCAGGCCAGCGCCGAAGAGCTGGAACGCTTCCGGGCATATGCCCGGGACGACTCGGCCCGCTAACCCTGCCCCCGGCAAGAATACCGTCTAACACATACCACGGAGACCTCCCATGCCCCTCTACGCCCTGGGCCCCCTGCATCCCACCCTCGCCCGCGGCAGCTGGGTGGCCCCCACCGCCACACTGGTGGGTGATGTACACCTCAGTGAAAAGGCCACCGTGTGGTTCGGTGCCGTGCTGCGCGGCGACAATGACACGATCACCGTGGGCCATGGCAGCAATGTGCAGGACAATGCCGTGCTGCACGCAGACCAGGGCGTGCCGCTGACCATCGGCCAGAACGTGACGGTGGGCCACCAGGCCATGCTGCATGGCTGCACGGTGGGTGACGGGTCGCTGATCGGCATGCAGGCGGTGGTCTTGAATCGGGCACGGATCGGCCGCAACTGTCTGGTGGGTGCGGGCGCGCTGGTGACGGAGGGCCGGGTCTTCGAGGATGGCTGGCTCATTCTGGGGGCACCAGCCAGGGCCGTACGGCCGCTGACGGCCGACGAGATCGCGGGGCTGGCCCGCCCGGCTGCTACCTATCAGGCGCACGCTGCGCGCTATACACAGGATCTGAAAGCATGGACAGTTTGATTCGGTTTGGGTTCAACGAACGGATACGTGGCCAGGTGGTGCGGCTCGACAGGAGCTGGCTGCCGCTGGTGACGCATCACCAGCGCTATGGTGAGCGGGATGTGCCGCCGACCGTTCGCGAACGGATGGGCGAGCTGACGGCAGCGGGGCTGCTGCTGGCCTCGTCACTGAAGTTCGACGGGAGCCTGCTGCTGCAGATCCAGGGGACGGGGCCGGCCCGGCTGTTCGTGGCGGAGTGCCAGGCAGACGGCCGTTTCCGGGCCACGGTGAAGCTGCAGGAAGGCATGGCCATTCCGCACGATGCGTCGTTTGGCGATCTGGTGAATCCGGACGGCAGTGGCCGTTTTGCGGTAACACTGCTGCCCGCAAAGAATACGGTCCGTGCGGTGGACGGGCTGGACAATCCGTACCAGGGCATCATCCCCTTCGAAGGGGATACGGTGGCCGAGGTGCTGGAGAACTACATGAGCCTGTCGGAGCAGCTGCCCTCGCGGCTGTGGCTGGCGGCCAGCGAGCAGAGTGTGTTCGGGCTGCTGCTGCAGGTGATGCCGGGCACGAGCGACCAGCTGGCCACCGATGACGACGAGGGCCGGCTGCTGTGGGAACAGGTGCAGGCGCTGGCCGATACGCTGACGCGCGAGGAAATGCTGAACCTGCCGCCGGAGGAGGTGCTGCGCCGGCTGTTCTGGGAGACGGAGATCAGCGCCTACGACGAGCGCAGGCCGCGCTTCGAGTGCACCTGCTCGCGCGAGAAGGTGGCCGGCATGCTAAAGATGCTGGGCCGCGAGGAGGTGGAAGCCATTCTGGAGGAACAGCAGGGCGCCATTCAGGTGAACTGCGAGTTCTGCCGGCTGCCCTACCGCTTCGATGCGCAGCAGGTGGCGGCGCTGTTCCTGGAGCCCGAGGCGGAGGCCGGTGCGGTACCCGAGGTGGCACGCTGATTTGTATCAGTGCCCGGTGGCGGGCGAGTCCGGTGACGGGTTGATCTGCACGAAGATCTCGTCGGGCTTGACCATGCCCAGCCCGTAGCGGGCACGTTCTTCCACGGCCGAGGTGCCGCTGCGCAGGTCTTCCACTTCGGCTTCCAGGCCCTCGTTGCGCAGGCGCTTGCCGGTGTTGACCTCGCGCTGCAGGGCCAGCGATTCGCTCAGCTGCCAGACGCGCGACCAGCTGCCCTGCCCCAGCCACAGCGGGTACTGGATGAGAACGAGCAGACTGGCCAGGGCAACGAAGAGCAGACGCATTGCAAAATGAAAAGGAGGAAGGGGCTGCGCCGTCCATGCCATGTGCGGGTGCAGGCAGACGCAGGGACACCCCTGCACACCCAAGGGGGCCAGGGGCAGACGGAGACGCCGGGGCCGGCATCTTCCGCTGGGGAGCCTCTGCAAAGTCCTGCGGCTCCTTGGCTGCCGATGGTAAACAAAACCACGATGGTAAACAAAAATGGCCCGCGAACGGACCATTTTTGTGACGGACGCCCCTGTGGTGCGCCACGCAGGACGCACCACAGGGTACGGCATCAGCGACGGCGGATGCTGTAGAAGGCGTCGCGGCCCGGGTAGACAGCGGTTTCGCCCAGATCTTCCTCGATGCGCAGCAGCTGGTTGTATTTGGAGATACGGTCGCTGCGGGACATGGAGCCGGTCTTGATCTGCATGGCGTTGGTGGCCACGGCGATGTCGGCGATGGTGGTGTCTTCGGTTTCACCGGAGCGGTGGGAGACCACGGCGGTGTAGGCGTGGGTCTTGGCCAGCTCGATGGCGGAGAAGGTTTCCGTCAGGGTGCCGATCTGGTTGACCTTGATGAGGATCGAGTTGGCGATGCCCTTGTCGATGCCCTCACGCAGGATTTTGGTGTTGGTGACGAACAGGTCGTCGCCCACCAGCTGGACCTTGTCGCCCAGGCGCTCGGTGAGGTGCTTCCAGCCATCCCAGTCGTTTTCGGCCATGCCGTCTTCGATGGAGATGATCGGGTATTTGGCCACCCAGTCGGACAGCAGCTTGGTGAACTCGGCGGCGGTGAGCACTTTCTTCTCGCCGGCCAGGTTGTATTTGCCGTCCTTGTAGAACTCGCTGGAGGCGCAATCCAGACCCAGGGCGATGTCTTCGCCCGGACGGTAACCGGCCTTCTCGATGGCCTGAACGATCAGTTTCAGGGCGGCCTCGTGGCTGTCGACGGACGGGGCGAAGCCGCCTTCGTCACCGACGGAGGTGGGCATGCCGGCGTCGTTGATCAGCTTTTTGAGGGCGTGGAAGGTTTCGGCACCATAGCGCAGGGCTTCCCGGAAGGTGGGGGCACCCAGCGGGATGATCATGAATTCCTGCAGGTCGAGGTTGTTGTTGGCGTGGGCGCCGCCGTTGATGACGTTCATCATCGGGACCGGCAGGGCCATCTGGCCGGAACCGCCGAAGTAGCGGTACAGCGGCAGGCCGGATTCTTCGGCAGCGGCACGGGCCACGGCCATGGACACGGCCAGCATGGCGTTGGCGCCCAGGTTGGCCTTGTTGTCGGTACCGTCCAGCTCGATCAGGGTACGGTCGACGTAGGCCTGTTCGGTGGCGTCCAGGCCCAGCACGGCCTCGGAGATTTCGGTGTTGATGTTCTCGACTGCCTTCAGCACGCCCTTGCCGCCGTAGCGCTTGGCGTCGTTGTCACGCAGTTCGATGGCTTCGCGGGAGCCGGTGGAAGCACCGGACGGCACGGCGGCACGACCCATCACACCGGATTCGAGCAGGACATCGCACTCGACGGTGGGGTTGCCGCGCGAGTCGATGATCTCACGCCCGATAATGTCAACGATTGTACTCATTGGCCTTTCTCCTCAATCTAAGCCTTCAACACAGATCATGTTGAACTGTGCGGTTGCGCCTGCCCGCGTGGCGCGGGCCTGGCGGTACTGCTCCGAATCATAGTACCGGCGCGCGGCGTCCATGTCATCGAAACGGATGATGACGATGCGCTCGGGTTTCCAGTTGCCCTCGAAGACATCGACCTGCCCGCCCCGGGCGACGAAACGCCCGCCCCCGGCCGCGGTGGCCCGGGTGGAGAGTTCGCGGTAGGCGGCGATCTTCTCGGCGTCGGTGACACCGGCGATGTCGGCGATCACGTAGGCTGCCATGGGGTTACCTCCCTGGAAATCTATGACATTCCTTTACCTTCGGGATTATGCCTGCATTGGGGCTTTCCCGGGGAATAAAACCTTGCGGAAAGGTCGCGGCGCAACAGACGGCCGTAGCCCTTCGTCCGGACAGGCGCCTGCAGCCAGCCAGGCCATACATGACCTGCCTCAGCCGGCCAGGTCCAGCTCGGCAAAGCCCTGGCGCTTGACCACGGCGTCCAGCGCCTTCAGCGTGGCCAGCAGGTCGCGCATGCGGGCCAGCGGCCAGGCATTGGGGCCGTCGGACAGGGCGTGTTCCGGATCGGGGTGGGTTTCCATGAAGAGGCCGGCCACGCCGGTGGCCACGGCCGCCCGCGCCAGCACGGGTATGAACTCGCGCTGGCCACCGGAGCGGTCGCCCTGCCCGCCCGGCAGCTGCACCGAGTGGGTGGCGTCGAACACGACGGGGCAGCCCGTTTCACGCATGATGGCCAGCGAGCGCATGTCGGAGACGAGGTTGTTGTAGCCGAAGCTGGCACCCCGCTCGCAGACCATGACGCAGTCTTCGTCGACCCCGGCCTCCTGCGCGGCGGCGCGGGCCTTGGCCACGACCTGCCTCATGTCGTGCGGGGCCAGAAACTGGCCCTTCTTGATGTTGACCGGCCGGCCGCTGGCAGCCACCGCATTGATGAAGTCGGTCTGGCGGCACAGGAAGGCCGGTGTCTGCAGCACGTCCACCACCTCGGCCACGGGTTTGATCTGGTCGATCTCGTGCACGTCGGTGACGACCGGCACGCCGATCTGGCGCTTCACCTCGGCAAGGATGCGCAGACCCTCGTCCATGCCCGGGCCGCGGAAGGACTTGCCCGAGCTGCGGTTGGCCTTGTCGAAGGACGACTTGTAGACGAAGGGGATGTCCAGCGCTGCGCAGATTTCCTTCAGCTGGCCGGCGGTGTCGAGCGCGAGCTGTTCGGATTCGATGGCGCAGGGGCCGGCCAGCAGGAAGAACGGCTGATCGAGCCCGGCGGTGCGTCCGGCGATTTTCATGCGGAAGGCTCCTCGACTTCTGTACCCGCCGCCTGCCTGCGCTGTTCGCCGGCATGGGCGAGTGCGGCCTTGATGTAGGCGATGAACAGCGGATGGCCGTGACGCGGGCTGGAGGTGAACTCGGGGTGGAACTGCACACCGAGGAACCACGGGTGGGCGTGTTCGCCCTGGGTGGGCAGCTCGATGGTCTCGGTCAGCCCCTCGACCGGGGTGCGGGCGGCAATGGTGAGACCGGCGGCTTCCAGGCGGTGGACGTAGTCGTTGTTGACCTCGAAGCGGTGACGGTGACGCTCGTAGACCGAGTCACCGTAGATGCTGGCCAGCAGCGTGCCGGACCTGACCGGGCAGCGCTGGGCACCCAGGCGCATGGTGCCTCCCAGGCCCGAGGAGTGGTCACGGCGCTCGACGTTGCCGCTGCGGTCGGTCCATTCGGTGATGAGGGCGATGACCGGGTTGGGGGTGTCGAGTTCGAACTCGGTGCTGTTGGCGCGGTCCAGCCCCGCCACGTGGCGGGCATATTCGACCACGGCCAGCTGCATGCCGAGGCAGATGCCCAGGTACGGCACCTTGTGCTCGCGGGCGTACTGGATGGCCCTGATCTTGCCCTCGACACCACGCTTGCCGAAGCCGCCCGGCACGAGGATGGCGTCGTAGTTGGCCAGCATGGCGGTGCCGTCACGCTCGATCTGCTCGGAGTCGAGATAGTCGATGGCGATGCGGGTGGAGGTGTGCATGCCGGCGTGCACCAGCGCCTCGGTCAGCGACTTGTAGGACTCGGTGAGAT
>ERZ773010.1036-NODE-1036-length-17930-cov-10.033175_pt1 | contig 17930 bp, 10 predicted proteins | sample MGYA00580842_ERZ773010 | MGnify/ENA primary metagenome ERZ773010 (study PRJEB29015, sample SAMEA2737982) | human oral metagenome | biome: human oral; feature: human-associated habitat; material: dental | place: China | collected 2107 ...
AGCAAATCTTGACTTGTTTGAAGCTGACTTGTCAGCAAGTTTGTCAAATTTGCAGCGAATTCTTAATTTTTATCTGTTAAAAAATCTGGCTAGTAATGAGCTATTTTTATTGATTTTATTTTTTCATTCTTTTTATTATACCAAATTTTTTATACATCTGCTATTTTATTTTTGATAGTATTAATGATATAATAAAAAAAACTAATGGAGGTAAAATATGAAAAGATTTCCAATAGGCATAGAAAACTTCAAAGAAATAGTAACAGAGGATTTTTATTATGTTGATAAAACAAAATATATAGATGAACTTATATATGATGGTTCTAAGGTAAAATTATTTACCCGTCCTAGAAGATTTGGAAAAACATTAAATATGTCTATGTTAAAATATTTTTTCGATATTAGAGATAATGAAGAAAATAGAAAATTATTTAATAGTTTAGATATAGAAAAATCTAAATATATAAATGAACAAGGAAAATATCCAACTATTTTAATTTCTTTAAAAAGTATAAAAGAAGATAGTTGGAAAGGAAGCTTTGAACGAATAAAGATTTTAATTAGAGAATTATATAATGAATTTGAATATATAAGAAAAGTTTTAAATGAAAGCGAATTAAAAGTCTTCAATAATATATGGCTTGGTGAAAAAAATGCTGAATATACAAATTCTTTAAAAAATTTAACAGCTTTTCTATGTAAATACTATAAAAAAGAAGTTGTTTTATTAATAGATGAATATGATATCCCTTTAATAACAGCATATAAATATGGATATTATGATGAAGCTATAAATTTCTATAAAATATTTTTAGGAGAAGCTTTAAAAACTAATCAATATTTAAAAATTGGCATTTTAACTGGAATAATTAGGGTTATCAAGGCAGGTATATTTTCAGACTTAAATAATTTAAAAGTATATTCAATTTTAAATAAAGAATATTCTGAATTTTTTGGTTTTACAGAAAATGAAGTAATAGAAGCATTAAAATATTTTAATATAGAATATGAACTACCTGAAGTTAAATCTTGGTATGATGGATATAAGTTTGGAAATTCTGAATTATATAATCCTTGGAGTATTCTTAATTTTTTACAATCTAAAGAATTAGAACCTTACTGGGTAGGTACATCAGAAAACTTTTTAATAAAAAATATATTGAAAGAAGCTACAAGCAGTACCAACGATATTTTAGAAAAATTATTTAATGGTGAAGATGTGGAAGAGGCAATATCTGGAACATCTGATTTATCAATATTAATGAACAATGAAGAAGTGTGGGAATTATTATTATTCAGTGGCTATCTAACAATAAAAGAAAAAGTTGATGATGGTATCTATTCATTAAGATTACCAAATAAAGAAATAAAGAATTTATTTAAAAAGGAATTTATCAATACACATTTTGGAATAAGTCTATTTAGAAAAACAATAGAAGCATTAAAAAATCTTAAATTTAATAATTTTGAAAAATATTTCCAAGAAATAATGTTAAAATCAACAAGTAATTTGGATACAAGCAAAGAGGCTTTTTATCACGGTTTGTCATTAGGAATGCTAAGCTATTTAGATGATGACTATTATGTAACATCTAATTTTGAAGCAGGTTTTGGAAGATATGATATAATATTAGAGCCAAAAAATAAATCTAAAAGAGCATTTATATTAGAGTTTAAAGTTGTTGATAATGAAGATAAGTTAGAAAAGTTATCAAAAGAGGCAATTACTCAAATTGAAGAGAAGAAATATGAGGTGAATTTAAAAGCAAGAAAAATTGAGAATATAACTTTTGTTGGAATAGCTTTTTATGGAAAAAAATTGAAAGTTAGTTATAAATAAAAAAATCCCCAACTTTTAGGAATAAAGGTTGGGAATTTTTTCAACAATTAGTCTTCATAACTTTCTAGAGCCCTTTTATAGAAGTCTTTCAATTTTTGCTTCAAAGATTCAGGCTCCAAAACTTTGATATTTTCTCCAAATTGTCTGAAATAGAAGAATAAACTATCTTCTGGCTCATTAAAACTTAGAATTCTATTTTTTTGATCTGGGTTTATTGGCTTTGGTCTCAGATGAGAAATTACTTTAAAATTTCTGTATCCTATTTCTGTAAATTCTATTTTACATCTAATTATATTTCCCATTCCATAATATCTATTTTTTATTCTCTCCTTTGCCTTTTCTTGAACTTCTTTACTAACAGAAAAAATTTTTCTAATTGCTAGTAAATCTATTATATTAGATATTCTTGTAGAATATATTTTTTCACTATTATCAGCTGTAACAAGATAATTATAGTTCTCATCTTTAGACTCAAATATTCCAAAAGGATAAGAATTTGTTATTTTTAATAGTTTGCCATTATTATCCTTTACCTTAAATGCTAATTCAAATTTTTTATCTATTGCTTCTTTTATTTGTAGTATCTCTTCATAGAAAAGAATTTGTTCTCTTTCATACTTTGCTTTTAAAGCATACCATTCAAAAATAACTCTAAAAAATTCTGTATCAAAGTAGTTTAAATTTTCTCCCAAACTTTTACACTCTTGAAATGTTTTTTTATTTAGATGAAAATTTATTAACTTTGAGTTCCCTTTTTTTATTTTAAGTGTTCCATAAAGATTTTTTCTAATTATTTCCTTTAGCTTTTTTTCCTTTTCTGTTGACATATTAATATCCATATTTTTTATGTCATAAAACATTTTTTCTTGAATATCATCTTGGTTTTTTATTTTCAAATATGTAAGAATAATCTTATTTATCATACTATTCCTATTTTTTTGATTAAATATTTCCATGTCCCTATCTAAAATTTCAACTATTTTATTTGAGACCTTCACATTGAAATTTTCTTTTTCCATACTTCCTTCTTTCTAGTCATCAATCACTTCTTTTATTTTTATTGCTTCACTACCAGTATTTCCACTTAAATAGCAATAAACTACATAAGCTAAAATAGACATCTCTTCTAAACCTACTTCCTTTTTCTGTTTAATAATTTCTTCTTCAAAAAAATTAAGTTTTATACATTTATTAAATTCTTCTTTTAATTCTGGATAATTTATTTGAATTTTCCTATCAATAGCCTTTATATCATAAAGTATTTTTAAAATATCTCTTTTATCCAATACCTTCAATATTTCTTCTTTATCCTTAATAGTTAAAATTGCTAAAATAAATTCCAAATAATTTTTAAATCTGTTTGTTATCATCCATAAAAGATTTCTTTTACTCCACTTTTTATATTCATCTTTAAATTTTTGATTGAAGGACTTTAAGGTATTTGTTAAAGTTTTTAAAGAAGTTTTTAATACTTTAGGCTCTTTTTCTGCAAGTTTATTTATAAAGGTTTTATCTATCCACGAAATTTCTGCTACTGCCTCTATAACTTCATTGTATTTCTCATATTTTAAAACATCTTTTAATTTTAATTGCTCATTCAAACTGTATAAGAAAAGACTTGTCCTTTTTCTATATTCAAATTTTAAATTGTCTTTATCTATTCTATCATAAATTAAAATACCAAAGGAAGCTAAAAATATAGCTATTTCATCTAATAAATCTTTTTCTTTTTCCTGATTATTTAAAATTTCTAATAGAGCTAAAATTTTGGTATTTACATCTAAAATTTCTTTTATTCCTTCTAAATTCCCTCTTTCAATTTCTTCAATAACATTGGCTCTTAATCTATTCTTATTTCTCTTGAGATAATCTTTTAATTGTGGACTCTTGAGATCAATTCTTTCAAGTATTCTCTTTATATCTAAAATTCCATCAGTTTTATTAGTTTTTTCTGGATAATCTAGTGATTTAATCTTTAGTTTATCAATATTTTCAGTCCATTTAGTAGAGAACTTTGAAGAGTCTATTTCATTTGCTTCTAATTTAATCTTATATGGTTCTTTACTTCCATAAGAATAAATAACTTTTAAATTAACTACCAAATTTTCTTTTAATGGAAATAGTTCACTTCTTATTTCTAAAAAATATAGTTTCTTATTATTAGAATCTTGACTATATAAAGGAAATTTTATTACTTCCATATCTTTAGGTAAAACTAAATCCTCATTTATATTAATTTCTTGCTCTAGTCCAAAAATAACATCAACATCCTCATTTTCTTTTATTAAATCTAAATTATAGAAATGTCCATCTTTTACGGTTTCTAAAGTTAAATTAGGTAAATATTCATTCCATAACTTCTTATTATTTTTTATTTTCTCAATAATTTCATCTTTTCCAAATAATAATTTTTTTTCTCTTATAACTTTAACATCAATACCATTTATAGAGTATTTTTCTCCCAAATAATCAGATATTATTAATATTTTTTTTCTCTTATCTGTAAGAAATTCACTAACAAATTTTTGTGTATTAGAATAAAAATTATTCCCTATATTTATTAGAATCTTTTGATCTTTCTCTAAATAAAAGTTCATATCATTTATTAAATATCTTTTACATTTAAATATTGCCTCATATACTTTTCCACTAGAAATTAAATTTATTTTTTCAACTTCATCCATTTTTATATTATAAGCGTTTAGATACCCCTCTAAATATTTTTTTAAATAAGCTTTTAATGACAATCTATTTAATATTTCATTCTCTTTTTCTTTCAAAATCATTACTGGATGATGCCTATTGGTATCATTTTCTCTCTCTATTATATTTATTGTTGGTGTTTCTATATTCAAATCTAAAACAAAAAATTTATCTTTGTTTTCTAACCAGTCCTCATCATTATTTTTTATTGAATAAGTTGCAAGCATACTTCTCCATACAGGGTAGCTCTTATCAAAATTTGAATTATATATTGAACTTAGTATCTTTTGGCTATCTGAATCTAATGCTTCTAAGCTTGAATAAATACAAATATTTTTATTATCTATATTTTTTTGAGCCTTTATATACTCCAAGCATTTAGGAAAAATTTCTATATTTTCATCTGAAGATACTATCTCATTTATGTGATAATGAACTTGTTGTCTATCTTGAGATATAAAATAATCCTTTACATTCATAAAATTATCTAATTTTTTGTTGTAACTTCCTATTTTTAATGACTCACCATCAATAAATAAATTTTGTGAATTAAGATTTATATAGATATCTTTATTTATAAGTCTCTCACTACTTATACTTTCTTTTTTATTTTTTATTAAATTATCTACTTTTATATTTTCAAACAGTAATTTTTCAAGGCCTTCATCATTAAAATCATATTTTACATTATTGACTTTTAATTTATAAAAAAGGATTTTACTTTGATTAGTGTTAATAATTTTAACATCTATTTTATTAATTTTATCTTTTAAAATTAAAACTCTCTTATCTCTATGAAGTTTTATTTTTTGAATTTCTATTCTAACACTTTTTTTATCTTTTCCCAAAATAACTTTTACTTTATATGGTTCTTTTCTATTTAAATAAAAACTAATTTCTTTCTCATCTTCATTTAAGAATTCTTCTATATTTAAAATCTCATCAAATATATCAATATTATCTAATCTTGCTATAAAATAAGAAAGTTTTAAAAATACTATCTTTTTAGCAAGTTCCAATAAAATATCCTCATTATAATTCAATTTTTCTAAATATTTTTTTAAATATTTTAAGCCTCTATTTACAACTGAATAATCTCTATGATCTATCAGAGTATTATTTGGACTAAAGTCTATAGGTCTATCTAAAGAAAATAGTTCATTATTAATCATTTCTCTTTTTATTCTATAGAATCTTTCATAGATTCTTTGTAAATTATCAGGAATATCTACTGAATTTTCAATATATCTTTTATATCTTTCTTCCAATATTTTGTAGACTTCTTTAAAATAATAAACTACTACTCTATTTTCTTTTTTATCAATACTATATTTATTTTTAGGAGCTAAAATTTTCCCTCTTACTCCTATTTTTTCAGCTAAAGTCTTGCCTGGCTTATTTCCTAACCATATCATAGTTTTATAATCTGTACTTCTAATTTCATTTATAGGTTGTAATTCTGAAACTTTTAATAACTCTCTTTTAGGATTCTTAGCAATTTTTTCTAGTGAGCTTAAGGTATATTCAACTATTTGAAGAAAATTATCTCTATACTTCCCTTCACTTTCTATTTCTCTCTTATAGAACTCACTTAAAGGTTCACTCAGTATCTTATTACTATATGTATCTCTCTGTATTAAATTATTAAATATTGTTTCTAATTTTTCAAGAGAAAAGGATAATGCCTTTTCTCTTGAGAAGCTTATATTTTCCATTATAATCTCCTATTTATCATTTTTATCTAATAAATATTCTGAACTATTCCATACAAACACACCATAAGGATTATTTAAAGAATTATCAAAATCAGAAGCTATACCACTTGCATAAGTTTTTATTTTTGAACTTATTTCTTCCAGACATTTATTTCTAACAAGTCCTTCTGTTTCTAATCCTTTTAATTTAGGCATTAATTTTTGAACTAAAGCATCTTCAAAAGCAATTTTAATAGTCTTTTTCATTTCTTCAGTATTTTTATTTCTTATGCTTTCTAAAACTAATGGATAATTTCTTATATAATTTTCTATAGATTGCCATACTCTATGTCCTATTGCTCTTCCACTATATTTTAAATACCCATTAATTTCTTCCATTTTTTTCTTCAAATCATCAATTTCACTTTCAAATTCAGTAATTATTTGAATATTTTTATTTTTTGTATCTTCATCTTGTATTAACTTATTTTTTACATTATTCCATTTCCAATTTTCCCAAATTTCTCTTTTCAACTTAGGTGCTTCTTCCAGTTCCTTTAATTCATTTCTACTAACGAATTCATTAGGCCTTGGAAAATTTATCAAGTTACTTCTATCTATAACCTTATCAGATAAAGATTTAGTAGTTTCATCTTCATTCATTGTTCCTACCCATATAACATTCTTATTTAATTTTATTTCATAAGGACTTTTTTCTGCTATATCTATTTCCAATTTAACATCCTCACTACCTCTTAATAATTCCAATTTACTTAATAATTCACTAAAATATAATTCAACATGTGCTAAATTCATTTCATCTAGTAATACTATTGTTAAATATTCACTTATTGAATTTTCAACGTCTTCTTGTGCTTGATATAAAACTTTTAAAAGACTAGTTGCATTAAATTTTCCTTCCAATGAATTGTAGTATCCAAATAAAGAATAGGGACTATCCCAGTTAGACTGTACTGCTAATGGTAAAAAATTTATTCCTCCATATCTTGAATATAATCTTGGAAGTTCAGATTTTCCAGTTCCACTAACTCCTGCTAAGACTGTCAATGGATTCCAATCTCCAACTTTTAAAGAAGTATGAAAAGCATATAGTAATCTATCACTGAATTTAAAACCTACTTCATTAAAAGAATTTTTTATTTTATTTAGCCATTTTATTTCATCTACTATTTCTTCATCTTTTTCTTTTTCTTTTTCTTCTATTGTAAAATAAGCCTGTTCTATTGTTTCTTTTTTAGCTTCTTCTGACATCTGTCTACTTTTTAATTCACTTATTTCATCTTCTCTTTTTTCTAATAATGCTATAAGGCTTTCTTTACTTCTTTCTAGTTCTGGTAATGCTCTTTCAACTACTTCTAACTTATCTTTGTATTTTATAAAATCTATGTTTTTATTGTATAATTCTATATTTTCTTGAGTAACTTTTGTATGTTCTTTTTCTAAAGTTTCGATTTTCCCTTTTAAAGTTTTTATTTCATCTGCTTGTAAATCTCCTTTTCCTAATAATTTGTCTTCTAGTTCTTTTTTTATACCTTTTAAAGCATTTATTTCATTATTCAATTCTTCTACACTAAAACTATTAGCATTTATATTTTCTAATCTTCTAATTTCATCCTTTGCAACTAAGTATTCATCTCTTAATTCTTTTAATTCTTTTTCTAAAGTTTCTATTTCTTTTCTATTTTCTACTTTCTCATCTTCTCTAATTTCTTTTTCAATTCTATCAAATTTTTCTATTTTACTTTTAATATCTTTTTCTAGTTCAATCAATTTTTTTTCTCTTATATTTAATTCGTTTTCTTTATCAATCAATTCTTCTTTATTACTTTTAACTCCTTTTAATTCATTTATTGCTTGATTTATTATACTTTTTTGTCTTTCTATTTCATCATTATAAGAAGTAATTATTTCTTTTTGTAAATTTTCTTGACTTTCTCTTGTTTTCTTTAAAATATCAGAAAAATTATATTCTAAACCTTCCTTTGTTTTCTCTAAATTTTTAATCTTTTCTTCTAAAATATTTTTCTCAATTTCCTTATTACTTATTTCTTCTAACAATAGATGCTTTTCTTCGTTTTTTTGTACTATTTTAGCTCTGATATTTTCTAAATCTTCAGTAGATAATTCAAGTTCTTGTTTATCTTTTTCTAATTTTTCTATTTCAGTTTCTATCTTTTCCAATTTTTGTTGTAAATTCTTTTTTTCCTCAACTTCTTTTTTTAAAGTACTTTCTTCTTTTTTCAATTCTTCAATACTCTTTTTTAATGAAGCATTATCTTCTATAAGCTTTTGATTTGTAGCCTTTATTTGATTTGTTAATTCAGTTTCTACTATCTTAATTATCTCATTTTTTTTATCTTCATCTTTCAGTATTTCCTCAACTGATTTTTCACTTCTACCTAACATCGTAAGTGCTTCTTTCTTTAATTCACTGTCATTTAGTATATCTTCTAATAAACCTTTTTCTTTTATATTGTTTATCATTATTGGTATCATTCTTTGTTCTTCTTTTATATTTTTATTACTCATTTTATCTTCCTCCTATAATTTTTAATACTTTTTTTTCAATTTCATATACAGTTTTTAAAAATACTTCCACTTCTTCTATTTCTTCTCTATCATTATTTTCATTTTTAAAATGAAATTCTCCATTGTGTCCTCTAAAATTTGAAACAATAAAAACTAATTTAAAAAAATCTAAACAATTATTTATTAATTTTTCTAAAATACTATTTTTATTTTTTAAAGCTAACAAAGTAACAGCATTATTATTTAAAGTTCCCTTTGAAAAATTTCTACTTGCTCCTTCAACCTTTATTACTAATATATAAATATCTTTTATTTCACTAAATTTATTCTTAATCCATTCATTTTCTGTATTAGCTTTTAAAAAGTTAGCTTCTACTTCATCTAAATAAATTTTTTCTAACTTATCATCTTTTTTACAATATTTTTTTATATCTTCTATTTCCAAAATTCTACTTAGATTTTTTTTGACTAGTTTCATATTTTTTTCTAATAAAATAGCCACCCTGTTCATAAATAAAGCTTTATATATTTGACTCTTAAAATTTTTATAGTACTCAAAGAATATTCTAGTTTCTAGTAATTCATTTCTTACTTCAGATATTATTACATTGGAAAACTCATTATTTATTTTTTTATTACTTTTCTTTCTTATTTTATTTTCTGTTTCTTCATCAATAGTTGTAAAATTTATAGAATCTTTAAATTTAAAATTAAAGGTTTCTTCTATAAATTCATATAATTTTTTTCTAGCTTCCAACTCAAAATAATATTCAATCTCAATATTTTCTGCTGAATCAATAATATCATAATTCTCATCTTCCGAATGACTAAACTCATTTCTTTTATCTATTAATTCTTTTAAAAAATTTAGAAAGTTTTTATTTTTTTTGAGATATTTTTGAAACTTTTTGTCTTCTTTTCTTTCCTCAGCAATTATTAGATGACATATCAAATCTATCAATTTTTTATTATCTTTTATATGATTCAATCCTGAATCAAATCTTAGATAGGTATTTATTAATTCATCTGAATAATTATTGTTTTTTAAAATTCTTTCCAATTCCATTCTTTTATTTTTTATTTTGACTAGATTAATATCTCCTAATAGATACAGTAAAATTTCTCCAAAACTCTCATAAATTAATTTAATATTTATCTTATAGTTTTCTCTGTCTTCTTTTAAACCAGATAAATTTGATAAATTCCTTACTAAATTTGGTAATTTTGATAACTGATTATTAGAGTCTTTTATTATTTCTTGCTCTTTGATATCGTACTTTATTCTAATTTCTATATTTTCATTTTCACTAGTCTCATTTTCAATATCAATATTTTGATTTATTAAATTAGCAATTAAAGGCTCACTTTTTAGTTTTTCTTTTAATTTATAGTCTGAAAGCTCAGGTTCAAAAGATGTCCTTATTTTATTTTCTTCTGAATCCAATGAAATCAAAACATAAGCATCTTTTTCCATTTTTTCTGTGAATTTTCTTATTTTTTTTAAGTCTTCTATTTTTTCTTTTAAAAATTCCTTTTTTTGACTTTCAGAATAAGTATCTCCATTTAGATTTTCTACTTTATTATTTAAAGCCCTTAATTCTTTAGCTATAATTTCTATAAATTGTTCTATATCTAAATCTTTTTTTTGTAAATCTCTCCTGTCCAAAAATATTACTTTTATTTTCTTTGGTTTTCCAGGAGTACCTAAATTAATATCCTCTATTTTATCTATTTTTCCTTTTTCTTCTATCAATTCTATTTTATCTAAATTTCTTTCACTTCCTTCCAATTTATATAAATCATTTATTAAAAGAAAATTTATATATTTTTTTGTGAAAGGATTATAAAATAGACTTCCTAATAATTTTTCATCATCTAAATTCTCCTCAAGAATATCATTTCCAGATTGAGTAATATTATCATCCTTTATATACCCTAACTTCGTTAGTTCTTTTATTATGTATTTGATAAGACTTTCTCTATCTTCAGTGTTGCTTTTTTCACTATGAAAACTATTTAGTTTTAAAACTTCCTCTATATCTTCCATATTCCCACATCCACATTTATATAACTCTAATATTATTTCTTGATATAAATTTAATTTTTTTCTATCAACATAGACATCTATTAAAATTTCTTTTATAGGAAGTGCAAAATAGTTTTTCTTTTTATCTGCATCTGAAAGTATTTCTCTACTATAATATAGATTCAAATTTACCATATTCACCATCCTCTTTACACATCTTTAGATATTCTTGCAATACTTCTACATCTGTATATTTTTCTCCCTCTAACATCTTGCTATCTCCAAATACTACTAATAATTCTTTTTGTCTACTCATAGCAACACATAATCTGTTTCTATTTGTTAAAAATCCAAATTTATTTCTGATATTCTTTTCATCTAAAGGAAATTTATTACTTCTTACCATAGATAAACATACAAAATTAAATTCCATTCCTTGAAAAGCATCAACACTTCCGATTCTTATTTTTTCACTTATTCCTTCTTCTGTTGAATATTTATATTTATCATTTATCCTATAACTATTATTCTCTCTAATTACAATTAAATCTTGTCCTTCATAAGCTTTATTTTTTTTATTGGATAGTTCTTTTAAGATTTCATCTCTCTGGCTAGAATAAAAAGTTATTATTCCAAAATTTTTTCCTTTTGCTTCTTCGCTGTCTATATTTCTATATATAAATTTAGCAATTTCTTTTGCTTCTATATTTCTATAATAGCTTTTCTTCTTTTTCTCTTCTGAATATTTATTTGAAACATCAAACCAGATGAATGCTTTTCCTTCTAATCCTTTTAATCTATTATCGAACTTATCAGCTTCCAAACCATTCTCTAATTTTCCTTCATAAAAATGATTACTTACAAATGTTCCCATTTTAGGGTGCATTCTATATTGTCTATTCAACATTATTACCCTTTTTATTCCATCATATTTTTCTAATTCTTCACAACTTGTTTTTAATTTTTCAAACATACTCTTTTTTATTTGTTCTTCTATAAAACTTTTAACATCTTTTCCCTCTTTTTTTCCTTCTTCATCTTTCAAGTATTCCAGTATATTCTCATCTATTAGATGTGGCAATTGCTTATGATCTCCAACTAATATAATTCTTTTCTTTGCCATACTCATAGGTATCAATAAGTCAGGAGGATTACTTCTTGCTGCTTCATCTATTAAAACATTTTCATAAGTTCTACTTTGATTATATAATTCTCTAGTATTCACTTTATTCTCTAGCACTCTTTTTTTAGCTTTCAATATTTCTTTTCCCTGTGTTTGTTGACAAGTTGCTCCAAAAGTTGTTATATATTCTCTTATTGTATCTCTTACTCTCAATGGATTATTTTCTAGCTCATCAAGATATTTTAACTTGATTCTTTCCTTAAAGTTTTTATTTTCTCTTACAATATTATTAATTATTGAACTTATTTTTTCAAAAATTTCTGCTATTTTTTGATTAAAAGCCTTATCCATAAAAGGATATTCAACAGGTGTCAATTTTGATAAAATTGAAATTTTACATCCTTTTAAAAGAGAGAAATTAATTTTATTTTCTGCAAGTGAATTTTTTAAAATTTTTAATTCCTCTGAAAAATTACTAGCTTGGATTTCCCTATCTTTTATTGCTTCTTCTATTTTTTCTATGCTCTTTTCAATAAAATATCTTCCATTATCAGCTAACATATTTTCTGAAATTGGTATTTTATAAAAATATGACTTATCTATAAAATAATTTTTTCTTACTCCTCTACAGTCATCTTCTATTTTTCTTAACTCCTCCAAAATTTCCTCTGTAAGTTGATATTTTCTTGAAAAAGATTTTAATTTTCCTATCAGAGTTTTTATCTCAATTTCATCTAAACTCTCTTTTACTTTATCAGTGTAATTTTTGTAAATTTCTTTTAATTCATTTTCTTCACTCGCCCTTTTGAACTCTGGATTTTCTTCATAGTAAATATTAATAACTTTGTTTATATAATTTTTAAAATTTTTATTAATTAATTCTTCTTCCACTCCACCTTTTATTCCATATTTTTCAGCAGGTAATCCTAAAATTTTTATTCTTGATAAAGCATTATTTACTGCATCATGTTGAAATGAAGTTAATAGATTATTTCCTGATATATTCCCAACTTCTTTTCTCTCCTCACTTAACCTTTGTAAAATAGCAGTTATTACAGTAGTTTTGCCTGTTCCTGGAGGTCCTTGTATTATGGCTATATCTGGTGTATTTAAAGCTAACTGTATTGCTTCTTTTTGGTTTTCAGTGGGTTCATATTTAGGAAATAAACTTTCTTTAGTTTCAATAGAAAGTGCTTCATAATTCCCAGCTTTTTCTTTAATTACTTTTTTACCTTCAATAATTAAATTTAATTCTTTCATTGGAGTTTTATTATCAGCAATTAAATTTCTTGCTTTTTCTCTCCTATCATCAACTGTTTTACCACCTTTTATAGAATAAAAAACATAACTATCTTTTTCCTTCTCTAAATCTTTTTCTTGTTTGCAACCAACTAATATACCATTATTTATAAGAGTTTTCTCAATAAAAACTTCTGTATAATCTAAATTCTCAAAAAATTCCTTCTCTACATCTTCTGAATTATTTTCTATTAGAATTTTAGGATTCTTTTTGGTTATTATTAAAGTATCTCCTTTTTCAAAAGGATACTTTTTATCTAACTGAATCTCAAAGAAAAAATCATCTTCATAATTAGTTATTTTTATATCATTTATTCTGTAATAATCATCTAAATTCTCTCTTAAAATTTTTTTCTCTTTATCTGCATAAGCTTCCCATATTTTTAAATAGCTTGATGAATCATTTTTTAATTGATTAATTCTTGCTTTTATTTCCATATCTTCTTCATATTCAAGTATATCTTCTGTAAATTTTATATTTCCCTTTATTTTCATAACAGTATAATTATACTTTTCAGTATTATCTATTACTTTTTTGCCTTTAATTGTTTTTAAATTTTCATCTTTAATTGCCGAAAATGCTTCTATAAATTTAGTTTTATTTTCTTTAATAAAACTAAATTCTTTTCTTTCAAGAGTAAGTATGCTTTTAACTCCTAACAATGAATACTCTTCTTTTTCACTATTTTTTAGTTTCCCAAATAATATATAGCTCATACCTTGGCTTTTAAATACATAATTTTTTTCTATATCTCTTTCTATAGACTTTTTTAATTCATTATATTTTTGAAAATTTTTACTTTTTTTTATTTTCAAATATTCATCTCTAAGTATAGAAAAATTATTTATACTCATTTCTTCTTCATTATATACAAGTACTTCAACAGTTTTCATATCAGTTAATTTAGCTAAATAAGTCTTCTGTCTATCTATTAATTCATCTATATAAGCTTCATCATTAATTTTAAGATTTATTTGAAAATATTCTTTTTTCTCGTCTCTTACATCCTTTATATAGTAGCTTGTTCCATTTTTTTTGAATACAATTAAATCATCTATTTTTATATTTAGCTTTTCTTTTTCTTTAAATTCAATATCTATAACTTTATGATCTCTATAGCCTTTTAATTCTTCAAATTTCATTTGACTTCACCTATAATTTTTATTTTTAATTTCTCTTCAACTATATTTATAATTAATCCTTCAAATTTTACTACTTGTTTTCTATCTCCTGATTTTATTTTAATTTGCTCTTGTCCATCCAGTTTATGATTTTGTTCAACTATAATTTCTTTTAAGCTATTATTTTCTATATAATTTTTATTATATTTAGAACTAAATTTTAGATATGTTTTTTCTTTTTCACTATACTTTCCTATTCCTAAATCACAATATTTAATTTTTATGACTTCTTCTTTTTTGAGTATAATTCTTTTATTTTTTTTATATCCCTGATAGCTCACTTCAAAAACTAAATAATCTTCATTTGTATTTTCTGTATCACTTAAATAATAAGAATTTCTATCATCACTATCTACTAAGTTATTTAAAAGATTATTAATTTCTTCATACCATATTCTTAAACTTGGTCTTTGTTTAGGATTATTTCTACCAATATAACCTAAGGTTTCATTAAATAAATTTTTTAATTCAGGAGAAATCATTTCATCCATATTTGTTGAAAGACCATATATTGGCTTATTACTTTCATCATTTTCTCCAACCCAAGATACTTCACCTAAATCAAATTTCTTTTCATCATTGCTTTCATCATCCCACCAATCATCACCATTATCTTCATTATCTTCTAATAAAATACTTCCCCTAAAAGGATCTGCTAAAAATAGCACATTGAAAGCTAAATTTGCAAAAGCATAAATATCATTTTCTATTGTATTAGTTTGTTTTCCCATATTATATGGTGCTAATACTTTTCTAATTTCTGGTGAACAAAAGCCATCTGTACCTATTGTGTAGTCTATATCATAACTATAATCAATATTATCACAATCAATAAACCATACTTCTGTATATTTTGAGTCCATTGAAATAAATATATTATTAGAAGAAATATCTCCATACACTATTCCCCTACTATGTAAATAGTAAAGATTGTAAGCTATCTTTTTCAATATTTCTAATCTTCTTCTTAAACCACCAGTTTCCTGATTATAATAGTTATAACATTCTTCTATATTTTTAAAAGAATTTTTCATAAGATGTGAAATTGGCTTCATATCCTCCATCATTCTCATTATATAGCCTTCATAATTTTTATTAGAAATATTTAATTTAGCTATTGGTAAAGTAAACTTTAAATTTTTAGGTAAATTTAAACTTTTTATTTTATCTATTTTTTTTCCTAGGTAATTTTCTTCTTTTGTTTGATTTATTTTTATCAATATATTTTTATTTTCTCCCCTATAAACTGCTCCTTGTGCTCCCGTTCCAATTATATTAGCTATATCTATTCTATGAATATAACCTTTTTCATCTATAAAAACTACATCTTTATCATTTATAGTGTTTTCCATAATCTCTCCCTTAAAAAAGGGATTATCATATATAAATATAGTAATAATCCCTAGTCAATTTTACTCTCTATCTTTTACAATTTTCTTGTAATCCTCATTTATGCCTTTAATAAAATCCGTGGCATTAAAATCTGTAGATAAAGTCTTTTCCTTTATAGTCATAGTCATAAATTTAAAGAAGTCTAAGATGTTAGTTGAATCTTTAGCTTCGTATACTTCCCCATTTGAAGAGAAACTTTTTAAAACATCATAATCATAATTTCTACCTATTCCTAAACTCATTCTCATACATTTTTTACTTCTACCATCATTTATAAATTTATCCCTCTCATTTTCCCAACCATTATCATTTGGTTCTCCATCTGACAATAATAAGATAATAGGCGCATACGATTTAGATGGAATAATATCTCTATTTTCTACCATATCTTTAGCAATTCTTAATGCTCCTCCTAAAGGTGTCATTCCTCCCTCTGTAAAATCATTAAATTCTATATTAGAAACTGGTGTTAAAGCAGTATGAAGCTTTGCACCTCCATTTCCAAACGTTATAAAAGATATATGAATCTCTGCTTTTAAAGATTCTTGTTCTTTTAATGTCCCTAACATATCTCTAATTGCTGTGTTTAATTCCCCCATCCATTCTCTCATTGAACTACTTGTGTCTGCTAATAATATTAATGGTAATACTCTTTTTGGTTGTGCTGTAAATTCCATCTTATCCTCCTTAAATTTTTAAATTAAATCATAAATATCTTGGTATTCTAAAACTATTCCATTTGTAGAAAATTTTTCTAAAATATTTTTTCTATAACCTTCTCCAATTCCAACTGAAATTCTTTCTATCTCATCATCTGTACTTCTGTTTTTTTCATTTAAGAAACTATTGTTTTTATCACTAAAATAGCCATCTGAAAATAAAATAACTTTTTTATTACCTTCACAGTTCTTAAATTTTTCTTCTATCATTTTTAAGACTTCCTCAATATCATCATTTTTCAATTCAATTTTTTCCAAAAATATATTTTTAGAATTTTTTTCTTGAATTGAAATATCATCATTCCCTAATATTATTAATAACAGCCTTAAAGATATATTTTCTAAATACTTTCTTTGAAAACTTTCCATTAGAAGATTTATAGAATCTTCCAATGGTATTTTTTCATTTTCTACCGAGCCACTTCTATCTACTATTACTGCGATATTTACGCTATTCATTCATCTCTCCCTTCAATTTTTTATGATAAACTAATATTTCTTGTATTAATTCTTCTTCTGTTAAGAAAGGATTACATTTTGATAACTCTTCAAAAGATTCAAAGCCTTTCTCCTTTAAGAAGTATGTTATTTCTTTTTGATGTTCTTCTTTTAATGGATTTCTTTTAACTACATCTAAATCTCCAAATTTATAACCATTTAATTTTTTTAAGTTTTTTATAAGTACTTCCTCTGTTATTTCACCTTCCTTTAACATCTCAAAACCTTCTTTTATATTATTTATAAATTCTTCTTCCTCATCTTTCAAAATATCTTTTACTAAATAATTGAGAAGTTTTAAAAATCTGGCTTCTTTATTAAGAGAAGAGTATTCTATTATATTTGTCATTTTTTCATCAAACATCTTTTGTAGGTAAATATGTAAGTTATTATCTGTTAATGTATTTAAAATTTTGTGTAACTTTATGACTTTTTTCATTTTGTCCTTATTAATATTTATAAAGCTTTTATCCTTTATTTTTGATCTATATCTTATATTTGCTCTTGTATCAAAACTTAAAAATAACTCATTATTATCTACACAGTAATCTATTAAACTCCCATCTACACCATCTAAATTTCTTTCAACATCTGCATAAAATACAATTTCATTTTCTTCTATAGCTTCTCCTATTAATCTATATACTTTTTTAGCTATTTCAGTTTTCTTATTGTCTCTCATCACTCTTTTCTTTAATTTTTCTATTTCAGAGTAAACACTATCGAGTATTATTATCCCATCTATATTTTCAGTTGGTAAAATAATATTCAATGACTTCAATAAAGTCCTGAAACTCATTTCTTCTTCCTCAAATAAATCTAATAATACATTTGTATCAATTACCACTTTTTTCATAATAATTTCCTCCTAGATTTTTATTTTCTTTCTATGAGTAAATATTAA
>ERZ773010.1037-NODE-1037-length-17926-cov-19.454927_pt1 | contig 17926 bp, 16 predicted proteins | sample MGYA00580842_ERZ773010 | MGnify/ENA primary metagenome ERZ773010 (study PRJEB29015, sample SAMEA2737982) | human oral metagenome | biome: human oral; feature: human-associated habitat; material: dental | place: China | collected 2107 ...
CTCCGTCACCTGGGACGGCATCGAATTCCTGGGCTCCAAGGAAAGCGAGGACGACAACCCCAAACCACCCCCGGTCGCCATGACCCGCTGTTTCAATATGACGATCCCTCTAGAAGATGTGCACGAACGGATTTTTGCAACCGCCACACAAAACGGCTGGCGCGAAAATGACCTCATCGGGTCACGAACGACCCGAGCAGCAACTAAGGGAAGCAATGAAGGAGGAATGACCCTTTTTGTATCAACAGCGATCATACGCTGTGAGCAACACCCCGAGACCAATCTGGTTCTAACCATCACGTTCGGGTAGTTCAGGAGTAAATCGTGCAGAAAATAACTTTCACGAAGGGCATTCTGCTGCTCGTCATGGCACTCGTTTTGTGTGTCAATTTCATGACAGCGTGATAATCATCCCTACCCCGGGAGGCAATGATGCACCACCGAACCACAACGACGGTCACCACCTTGATCCTGTGTGTCTGCCTGCTCCTGAGCGGCTGCTCAGCACGCGCCAGGCAGCGCGACCTCATACGCAACGACCCCATGGCCTCCGTCACCTGGGACGGCATCGAATTCCTGGGCTCCAAGGAAAGCGAGGACGACGGCCCCAAACCCTCCCCGGTCGCCATGACCCGCTGTTTCAATATGACGATCCCTCTAGAAGATGTACACAAACGAATTTTTGCAACCGCCACACAAAACGGCTGGCGAGAAGATCCTCCCGCTGGGCCAAATGCAACTCGGACAGCATTCAAAGGGACCAATGAAGGAGGAATGAGTCTTTTCGTATCAACAACGATCATACGCTGCGAGCAACACCCACAGACCAATCTGGCTCTGACCATCACCTTCGGATAATTCAGGAGATAATCATGCAGAAAGTTACTCTCAAAAAGGGCATTCTGCTGCTCATAATGGCAGCATCCCTGTGCCTCAATTTCACGATCACACACTCGACCAGCGCCGATCCACCAACCAACGACAGAAAGGTTGCCGCGGTGACCCTTCTTGGGGATTCCTCTCCGCCGGCAACGGCGCGGGTGACTATTACGACAACAATTCCTCGGAGAGCTACCGGAGCCGCAACAATTGGGCGCAGCACTATGTGAACTCGCTGCGCGACCGAGGCGTTGCAACCATCTTTCACAACTTGGCATTCTCTGGAGCAAAGACGGACGATCTCATCGCAGGACAAATAAAGAAAGCTCCTCAAGACAGCGATCTGGTCATGTTCAGCATAGGAGGAAACGACGGAAACTTCGGAAAGATAGCCCAAGACTGCTTCGTCCTGTACCTGCAGAATGCAATAAATTGCAAAAGCAGCATAGAATCGGCAGAAAATTTCATTCGAAGCGGAGAACTCCGAACGAAAACCGAGAACGTCCTCAACGAACTGGAAAAACGCTTGCCGGACAAGCACGCCCAAATAGTTCTCATGGGGTATCCGCATCTCAGCATCGATGATCCGGGTTTCATGCTGACAACATGCAGCAAACGGAGCGTTCAGGGATGCTACGGTGCCTCGCTCAGCTACCCCACCGCCACCAAAGTACGGCAGCTTGCGGACGAAATGGCTGCCGCTCAGGAACAGCTGGTTCGCGAGTGGAATGCGAACAGTGATGGCAGCCGTCACACAGTGCACTACGTTTCCTCCATCCGCTCCGATTTCGCGGGACATGAACCGAACCCCAGCACCGCAATAAAGAATGATTACCGCTGGCTCAATGAGTTCTGGGAAACCCAAGGCCGCCTCGGCGATTCCGGGAAAACCGAGGCCTCCCCCTCATTCGACATAATGGAGTGGTATCACCCGAACAAAATCGGGCATCAGAAGATGGGCGAGGCCTTGGATAGGACAATAAATTCCGCAACCTTCACCCGAGACCGCGGCATCGCAAACATTCCAACAGACGTCGCCATCGTCATCGACACCTAAGGCACCATGAAAGAAGAGCCGGAGAGCATACACACCATGGTGACCGGAATCATGAACAAGTACACCACTTCGAACAGAAACGTCCGTTTTGGACTGATCACCTACTCAGGCCTCCCATTCATGGGACCCGCCGCTTGGTGGGGCGAGCGACCATCCACGAGATCCGAACTCACATCAGATATCGCTGCCGTGGAGAAAGCGTTCCAAGGCATCAGAGGAACCGGGGGAGGAGACACTCCAGAAGCCGCTTACTCCGCCTATATGAAAGCCTTCGAACTTAACTGGCGACCGGGAGCCCAGAAACAAGTCATCCTGATTTCAGATGCCCCTCCGGTCGATCCAGAACCGATAACCGGCTACACGAAAGCCGATGTGGAGAAGAAGGCCTACGAGCTGGATCCAGTGGAGGTCTACGCATTCGACACCAGCGGCTGGCTCGAAACCCCAGAACTCGCCGACCTCACCACACGCACCGGCGGGCAGATCGTGAAGGTCAACAACCCCCACACAGCCCCCGATGCGATCACCACTGCCGTGGAGAAGGCCACCAACAAACCCTTCGCCTGGCTCGACGGCCCCTACAACCGCGCCATCGGAGAATCTCTCACCCTGGACGCCCGCGGCTCCTACTCAAAGAACGGCACCATCACCAGCTACGAGTGGGACCTCAACGGAGACGGTGATTTCGAGACATCAACAACCACCCCAACCCTTGAGCACGCCTGGGATGCAGCCTATTCCGGCCTGGTAGGGGTGCGGATAACCGACTCGACCGGCGCCACCTCCATGGCCACCACCCAAGTCGATGTCAGCATCGACGGCGACGGCGTCCCCGACGACACCGACAACTGCCCCACCGTCTACAACTACGGCCAAACCGACTACGACGGCGACGGCATCGGCGACGCCTGCGACAACACCCACGGAATCCCAACAGAACGCCAACCCGGCGTCTTCGAAGGACCACCACCCACCCCCACCCCAACAGCAAACCCGACAGTGATCACCCCATCCCCCGCACCCACCAACTCAACAACCCCAACGACAAGTCCAACCCCATCGGCAAGCCCGACAGCGACCCCAACCGGAACTCCACCTTCCTCACCCACCCCCACCCAGGAACCAACCCAGCCGCCAAGCACACCAACCACTGAGCCACCACAAAGCCCAACCACAGAGCCCGACCACAGACCCAACCCAGCAACCCCTACCGGCTCCGACCACGGCACCGATATTCCCTGACCCGACCCAGCAACCAACACCCACCTCTGCCCAACCTCCCAGCCGGAGCATCACCCCACCACTACGCCCCGGACTGCCCAACACGGGTAGCTGACATCCCCATCGTGTGGTGCCCGACCACCATGGTCGGGCACCACACAACCCCCTTCCACAACCCCACACATTTCCCAGCACCACCAAACCACACCCACCGCTATCGCCCTCATCCTCGCCACATGCCTCCTCCTCACCGGATGCTCAGCCGAAACCCTGCAGAAAAACGAGTTCCGGCAGGGCCCCCTCTACACAGCAACCTGGGACGGCATCGAATCCTTGGGCACCGAAGAATCCACAACCGGAGGATGGAAACCACCCCCACCATCCATCACCCGCTGCTTGAAAACAACACTCCCCCAGAAGAAGCAGTACAAAGAGGCTTATTCACAGCCTTCCTCAAGTGCGCCCTGACTAGGGGTTTTACTGGCCGCCACGCTGCCTGTGAATAAGCCTCATTGCCGACAAAATCTACGTCTCCGTCTCCAGCGTCAAAACCTATATCCATTGCCTACTGAAAAAACTCGGAGTTGACAGCCGCTTGAAGCTCGTAGCACGTGCCCGCGAACTCGGCCTCCTCGAGGATTAAGAATCAGTCGTTGCACGTCTAAAGGGCACGGTCAAAGCAATGGCCCCGGCGACTGCCAACAGGGCTGCGACGACAACGGAGAAAGTAGACACATCTTCGGACACCATACGAACCGGCATGACCATGGAACTGACAATCGGTACATAGGAGAGGATCACCTGCGGCATTCCTTGGAGATACATCGCTGCAAACCACATTCCCATCAACCCAAGGTTGAGTGGAACTGATGCGTCACGCAACGCATCCATGTTTCGGGACCGAAGCCCAATTAAGGCCCAGAGAAGGCACACGTTGAGATAGCCGAGAACAAACAACGGAACATAGGCGACAAGAACACTCGAACCCAACGATTCTATAAGACCACTGGGCAGTGCGCGCCGCAACAGGAGCAATGCCGCGAGCAACAAAGTCATCTGAACAACCGAGATGGTGATGTTCGCTATTAATTTACCCAATATGAGGGCACGAAGAGGCATCAATTGCCTCAGAGTATCATACACCCCTAGTTTTTTGTCCTCGACGATACTGACAGCCAGCTGTTGGCCAACCATCAAGCCCGCGAACAGGAATCCGCAGCCAAGCGCGGCAGCGAAGAGCTGTCGTGTGACAACATCTTGGGTCTTCGCGCCATCTGCCGCAAGAGCTACTCGGACTTGATCATCGGCGGCGCCTCGTTCCACTGCTATCCACTGCCACGCTATAGCATGAGCGACCTGGGTTCCGGAGCCTGCGATCGATTCTGGAATCGTGACAGTCACCTTGAGGGTCGACTCCGAACCTCCCAGAGAAATCTGCGCTCGAATCACATCTTGGGACGCTGCAGTTCCCGGTTCCACAGGCTCACACAAAGCCACCACTCCCGAATCCCGCCAGCCAGCGCACAGGGATTGCGCCAAAGGCACGGCTGCCGATTCTGCCTCAACAACCATGCTCTTATCACTCTTCGAGGTCTGCAGATACTGAAATATCGCCACTGCCCCAACCAACGCTAGCGAACCGATCATGGCAACGATGAAGCTGCGATTTAGGAGCTTCCTGAAGATCTCTCGCCTGGCCACGATAAGGAACTGCATCCACGTGAATGGCAATTTACTCCTCCTCGCACGCACGGCGGGAACAAGCATCGTAAAACTCACGCATTCGAGTGCGATTTTTCTGACTCAGAGAGAAAATACCTCCCCATGACATGGACTGCGCCAATCTCGCCCTGACTTCATGAGTATCAGGCATCGCCTCGACACTCCCATCGGGCATGGTTACTTCCCATTCTCGACTCCCTTCGTGCATACCAAGGGTTGTCGATTCAGCACGCCCGGCATGGATCACCGTGACTCGGTCGCACAACCGCTCCAGAACATCAAGCTGATGTGAAGATAGAATCACTGCAACTCCTTCCTCCTTACGACTTCTGAGAAGGTCAGAAAGTGCATCAACCCCCTCCACATCCAGCCCGGAGAAAGGCTCATCCCAGAGAATGCAGTGCTGGGAACACACCAAGGCGGCAGCAATCTGGACCCGTTGCTGATTGCCAAGTGACAGCTCTCCCACCCGACGCCCAACAAGGGAATCCAATCCGAGGGAGGAGACGACTTCTCCGAAGAACTCATTTCGACGAGCACGAGGGTGGCGCAGCCGGGCGTAGAACTCCACGGTCTGACGAACGGTGTCCTGCGGATATAAGCCACGCTCTTCAGGCATAAAGCTGAAGGACCGCTGCACTTTTTCCCTCAGAGGAACATCATCCCACGTGATGGAACCTCCATCAGGCCGGGTGAGCCCAACGACACAACGAAGTAGCGTTGATTTTCCTGCCCCATTGGGACCAACCAAGGCAGTAATCTCACCCCGAGGCGCCCATAGCCGCACTCCCCTCAGAGCCTTGACGGTCCCGAATGACTTCTCGATACCCTCACACAGCAGACCACCCCCGGGCGGAGCAGCGTGCCGCGCATGATATTTCACCGTTCTACAGGCTCGGTAGTCTCAGATCTCCCTCTGTTTCGCCGACGTGCGTACGCTGCAATGAGACTGGAGGATACCACCGCCATCAGGACACACCCAACAGTGATGGGTTGCCTCAGAGAAGGAGGCGCATAGAAGCCAGTCGTCAAGGCTAGGCCCGTGAAGAGGGCCACTACGCATATGATCAAGATTACAACTTTACCTGAAAGGTCAGTAGCCATCAGCATTTCTCCTTTCTTGCGCCATAGTACCACCGAAGACTCTTGACGAACGCGAAGATACTTGCGTTTCGCGGCACGAGTCACACACTCCAAGCAAATCGGCGCCATTCACCTGCGGAAGAGTTTCGGTTTCAAACCAGCGCTCATACCAACGGCACTGCACATCAGTTCGAGGAACAAGACTCATGGCTTTGCTGGGGCATCCTTGACAGAAGTTGAAGTACTCACACTCCACACATTCCACCCCGCCGGGCCTGGGAGCATTTGCCAATTGAAAAGATTTGAGCCCACTGAATATTTCATGGTACTCGTCTGTCAGTAGATTGCCCAGTCTCCCTAGAGCGTCACCGAAGTTACAGGGGCGTACGCCGGCCTTCACGTCAACAGCGACGGTGCGATGGCCTGCACCACAGTTGCGAATCTGTTCCACCCCACCAGCTGCCGTAGGAGCGCCAGCCTGCGTGATCCCGGGGCCGCTGTAACCCGCTTTCTTGAGAGCTTCCTCCAAGCGACGCGAAGTCCCAGCAGAGGCGAGAGCCGAATCGGTAACATTACATCCGCGCCCGAAGGGGGCCACCGGAGAAAATGCATGCAGCGCTGGAGCCAATTTGCGCCCCAGTGAAACGAGCTCAGGAACCTCACGCAAAGTCCCTTCAGAAATGCTCGTGGCAATACGCGTTGGTTTTCCCGCCTCTGTGCATACTCGCACCGCTTCAACGGCTCTCTGGAAAGAATGCCTATGCTTACGGAACAAGTCGTGCGTGCGCTCGATTCCGTCGATGCTGACCTGAACAGCCACGTTATCGCGCCCCATGATGGCATCACGCACCTTTCCCGGAACCCCAAGAAGATACCCATTGGTCAAGACGCTAACCAGACTGAATTTCGAGCAAGCGAGGTTCAGCATCTCCGCGAATTTTGGATGAATAGTACATTCACCTCCACTTAATTCAACCACTTGGACACCATTGGCACTCAGGAGCTCGACCACAGTCGCGAAGGTGTCAATAGACATGAAACTACCGACATTTTGCCGTGCGGCTATATAGCAGTGCTCGCAGGAGAAATTACACCGATCCGTGATTTCGATTACCGCATGCTGAGGATAATAAGCATCGCGCCTGCCCGTGACTCGCGGAGGCCGCGCAGGCGACAGTTGCTGCTCGGTCCAGCGAAGCAATCCGCGCATTGAAAGCGCCCAGTTAACAGCTCGATCTGCCAGAACCGGCCCAAAGACTGGATCACTGCCCTTGACGTATCGCTCGACGATTTCCTCGAGGGTAATCGTGCCATCAGCAATGCTCACGACATCCACATAGAAACCATCGATCGCAAAGTATGCCATAGACATAAAGCCCCCTCTACTGTCAGCTGCATACCCGTTCAACTCCTCGGCTTCCCGGGCATTTTGGAGGCTTATCGACAGACGACCACCACTTGCATCGCGATGAAATTTGAAAGCTGGATTCACGTGCGGATACATAGCCTTCTTCCCCTGAACCATGCGATCAGCGACCGCTTCTTACGAAACGTAATTGTTTACATATGAAACGTCAGCAAGTCCGTTTGTTCTTGACGGATCGCGTTCGCCAGCCCCTGATCACAGTACTCCATAGACGCACTTCCACCGATAGACCACAGAGCGGCAGATGCTGCGCCAGCGGTGCCGTAGTTTATTTCGGCACAAACAACGCACAGGCCGCAGGCACCACAGACCCCACACACACCACAACCATCCGTGATAGTGAGGTTAAGCTCAGGCTGCTCAGCAGGCTTTCTTGGAGCTGCTTTCAGCCCCGCATCTGGGGTGAGCTCACCACTCATTTCGACATCAGTGATCACCACGGTAAAGATGGCATTTCCAACTACTCGTTGACGCTGCACACCTGCTGGCCGCAGGGTTTCCCGCTCTCCGAGTTTGATCCTGTCATCAACGACACTTTCCGGACCGAGCACGGCACTGAGGGGCTGCGCATCACCGATTTCGAATGACGACTCTTCGAGGCTTATTCACAGCCTTCCTCAAGTGCGTCCTGACTAGGGGTTTTACTGGCCGCCACGCTGTCTGTGAATAAGCCTCTTCATCACAGAAGCACAAAAAATTTGCAAGATCATGCCGGAGTGAAGGCTTGTCTGCAGGAAAACCAAAACGCGCTACTTCTTCCAAGGTCGGCGTTGTTTCTCGCCCAGAATCCAAAAACAGTCCCGCGAGGGCACGGGTGAGTCCTGCAGACAACATTCGCGCCTTCCCATCATCCTGCTCACCGATGAGCGCCCCACAAGTAAGATCACGATCCGTGATCAACAGCACGTCAGCCACCAATTTCAGTGCATTCGGCATCGAAATACACCCTCCTCCTCGATCTGAACCTCATTCTGCGGTTCTCCCGCAGAACCCGACATGTTTCACACTAAGCCACATCGAAGCGCTCTGGAAGACTTCTGGTCCTGAATTAGACCTCGGTACAACTCTTCAGTACGAACGGACAGTTATGTGACCCGAATCCGCCAGAAGTACAACGCCAGCACCTCTGGGACGCGATGCTTTTGTAGCCAGCGATGAAAGAGGCTTATTCGAGCACGTGCGCATAAATCTGCACCGTGCCGGCTTCGAAGCGCAGCGAGGATTTCAATCAGCAGGTCGCGGTGGGGCAGCGGGAAACCCACCTGACCCTCACGCAACATCGCCGATCCACCTGATGCCCGTCCGGTCCACAACGCGCTTCCCCTTGACTCCGCGTATGGCTCCGACCTAGTGTCTGACCTCATGGAACATCCCCGCATGATGCAGCTCGGCGCGCACTTCACCGCCTCTGCATGCCGGTGTTCCCACCCGGTCCGTCAGTTCTGACGCACCCGGAAGTCCGGATCGCCCCGGAGTTTTCGTTTTCGCTGCGCACTCGTAGTCCTCTGCGTTTTCCGGCAGTCGTCGCAACCTGACCCGTCACGCCCAATTGATGGTCAACGATCCCCACCCTGAACAAGGAGTACCCATGCCCATTTCCCGTCGCCACATCCTGGGTGGCACATTCGCGTCGTTGGCCCTGGCCTTCACCGCTTGTTCCGGGGCATCGCCCGACCCGGTCGCCTCCTCCGGGACCGGGTCGACCGGCAACGGACAGTTCCGAACCCTTGACCAGATCAAGTCCTCCGGCACCGTCAGGATCGGGGTTTTCAGCGACAAGGCCCCCTTCGGGTATATCGATGCCGACGGCAAACCCGCGGGCTATGACGTGGTCTACGCAGAGAGAATCGGCAAGGACCTCGGCGCACAAGTGGACTACGTTCCCGTCGAGGCCGCTTCCCGGGTCGAGTTCCTGCAGACCGCGAAGGTGGACATCATCCTGGCGAATTTCACCGTCACGCCGGAGCGTGGGGAGAAGGTGGACTTTGCCAACCCCTACATGAAGGTCTCCCTCGGAGTGGTCTCCCCGGACTCGGCACTGATCACGGAGGAGCCCCAACTGGCCGGCAAGAAGATCATCGTGGTCAAGGGCACCACAGCCGAGGCCTGGTTGGCCAAGAACCATCCGGAGATCGAGCCTGACAAGTACGAGCAGTACAACGACGCCACCAGCGCACTGGCAGACGGTCGTGGGGACGCCTGGGTCACCGACAACACCGAGGCCCTCGCCTGGGCAATCGCGAGCGATGGTTTCACTGCCGGTATCACGGCTCTCGGTGACCCCGACAGCATCGCAGGCGCCGTCACCAAGGGCAACGGGACGCTGCTGTCGTGGCTGAACGAACACCTGGTCACCCTCGGCAAGGAACAGTTCTTCCACGCCGACTTCGAACAGACCCTGCGCCCCGTGTACGGCGACTCGGCGTCCGCGGAGGAACTGGTGGTCGAGGGAGGACAGCTCTGAGTACGGGGAGCCTCACTGGCGAGGCATTGGCATGAACTGGGGCATCGTCTTCAGCTCGGTCCCCGTCTACGCAGAGGCGGCACTGCTCACGGTGCGGGTCGCGCTGTTCGGAATCGTCGGGGCCCTATTCGTCGGGATCTGCTGCGCCGTGACACAGCATTTCCGTGTTCCCGTTGCCCGTCAGCTGGCGATCATCTACATCGAGATCTCACGCAACACCCCGCTGCTGGTACAGCTTTTCTTCCTCTACTACGGACTACCGAAGCTGGGCATGAAACTGGATCAGGAGATCTGCGCCATCATCGGACTCACATTCCTGGGCGGCAGTTTCATGGCGGAGACACTGCGAAGCGGACTGGATGCGGTGGAGCCGATCCAGCTGCAATCCTCCCTGAGCCTCGGCCTTACGCCATGGCAGGCAACGAGGCGGGTGATTCTTCCGCAGGCCGTCGCCATCAGCATGCCGGGTATCACGGCGAACCTGGTGTTCCTGGTGAAGGAGACCTCCGTGGTCAGCATCATCGCTCTACCAGATCTGGTGTTCAGAGCAAAGGAACAGATCGGGTCGAAATACCAGACGTCCGAGGCCCTGCTGCTGCTCGTCGTCTGCTACCTGCTGATCCTGCTCCCAGTCTCGCTGGGCGCCGGTTTCCTGGAGAGGAGGTTGCGCCGTGCGACGTTCGGGGATTGAGCTGCTCCTCCAAGGACGAAACTTTCTGCGGCTTCTCGAAGGACTGTGGGTCAGTGCATCCATTGCTCTGATCGCCATGGCCTTCTCGATCGTTCTCGGTATCGGCCTGGGCATCGTCATGACATCACGGAACCCGGTAGTGAAGCTGTTCACCCGCATCTACCTGGAGGTGGTGCGAATCATGCCGCAGATCGTGTTGTTGTTCCTGGTGTTCTTCGATCTGGCCCGTTATCTCGGCATCAACCTCGACGGCCAGGCGGCCGCGGTCGTCGTGTTCACGTTGTGGGGCACAGCCGAAATGGGCGACCTGGTGCGTTCCGCCATCACGTCGATCCCGAAACACCAGTACGCCAGTGCGCAGGCACTCGGCCTGACTCCGTGGCAGGTGCAGTGGCACGTCGTGCTGCCCCAGGCGGCGCGTCGCCTGCTTCCGACCAGCATCAACCTGACCAACCGCATGATCATGACCACTCCCCTGGTGGCTCTCATCGGTGTGGTCGAGGTGTTGAAGGTCGGTCAGCAGATCATCGATGTCAACCGTTTCACCCATCCTGACGGTGCCTTGTGGATCTACGGCACCGTGTTGATCATGTATTTCGTCGTGTGTTTCCCGATCTCGTGGGGTGCTCGGCGTCTCGAGAGGAAGTGGGCCACCACATGACCCCGATGTTGCGAATTTCCGGTCTGGGAAAGAACTACGGGGATCTCCGGGCCTTGGACGGAATCGACCTGGAGGTCTCCCCCGGCGAGGTGATCGCCGTCGTCGGCCCCTCGGGCTGCGGGAAGTCGACGCTGCTGCGTTGCCTGAATGGCCTGGAGGCGATCACGGACGGCACTGTGGAGTTGGACGGTGTCGTGATCACGGATCCGGGGACGCGCTGGACCGAGATCCGGCAGCGAGTCGGGATGGTGTTCCAAAGCTACGAGTTGTTCCCGCACCTAAACGTGATGGACAACCTGCTGCTCGGACCTCGTCTGGTGCAGGGGCGTACACGTGACGAGGCCGCGAAAGAGGCCATAGAGCTGTTGGAGCGTGTCGGGCTCGCCGAGAAGGCGAGGTCACTGCCGCGCGAGCTGTCAGGAGGTCAGAAACAACGGGTCGCGATCGTGCGAGCGCTGATGATGCACCCAGAGCTGCTGCTGCTCGACGAGATCACCGCGTCCCTGGATCCGGAGATCGTCCGTGAAGTCCTCGACGTGGTGCTGGAACTGGCCGCCGACGGCATGACCATGCTCATCGTCACCCACGAGATGCCCTTCGCACGGGCGATCGCGGATCGGGTGGTGCTGATAGATGCGGGGCGGATCATCGAGATCGCCTCACCGGAGAAGTTCTTCACCGCTCCCGAGACGGAACGCGCACGGGCGTTCCTCAGGACGTTCGAGTTCGATTCGGTCCACCAGCGCAAGAGCTGACCGGGTGTTTCCTGAGGTAGAGGCCCACCATTCAGAGGGTTTCGCGCAGCGCGCGCAACCGTGTGAGGGTTTCCTCGCGCCCCAGGATCTCCATGGATTCGAACAGCGGCGGCGACACCTTGGCCCCGGTCAGTCCGACCCGCAGCGGCCCGAAGGCGAATTTCGGTTTGATACCCAGACCGTCGACGAGTTTCTCCCGCAGCCCGGCCTGGATCGATGCGGCCTCGAAGGGCACCATCTCTAGCACTTCGATTCCGGCGTCAAGGACCTCCGAGGCATTGTCGGGCAGCGACGCACGGGCTGCTTCCTCGATCTCCACTCGATCGGTGAAAAGAAACCCCAGCTTCGGTAGGGCCTCGCCCAGCAGGGTCATGCGTTCGCTGACCAGCGGCACGGCCCTCCGCAACACGTCGGTATCGATGGTCGCGTCCCAGTCACCACGTTCGGTGTGGAAGGCGACGATCCGTTCGGTCAGTTCATCGGCGCCGAGGGCGCGGATGTAGTGACCGTTCAGCCAGTCCAGTTTCTTCACGTCGAAAACCGGCCCGGTGGTATTGACCTTGTCCCATGCGAAGTTTTCGACGAAATCCTCGAAGGTGGCCACCTCGGAGTCTTCATCGGCAGGCGGATAACCCAACAGTTGCAGGAAGTTGCGGACCGCCTCCGGCAGGTAGCCCTGTTCGCGGAACCACATCAGGCGGGCGGCCGGGTTGCGGCGCTTGGAGATCTTCGACCTGTCGGCATTGCGCAGCAGCGGCATGTGTGCGTACTGCGGTTCGGAGAAACCGAGCCAGCGGTACAGCAGGAGGTGTTTCGGGGTGGAGCTGATCCACTCCTCGCCACGCACCACCGTCGTGATCCCCATCAGGTGGTCGTCAACGACCACGGCCATGTGATAGGTGGGGAAGCCATCGGCCTTCAGGATCACCTGGTCGTCGGGGAAAGGGGCCTTCACCTCACCACGGATGATGTCGGTGAAGGTCAAAGGCGCGTCGTCAGGCACGAGCATCCGCACCACCGGGGTCTCGGTGAATCCAGGAAGCTTCGCGCGTTCCTCGCGGGACTTCCCGAGACAAAGCCGGTCGTAGCCGGTCCTGGCCGCCTTCGTGGCGTCCTGTTCCTTACGTAGCTGCGCGAGACGCTCCGAGGAACACCAGCAGTAGTAGGCGTGTCCATCAGCGATCAGCTGCTCGACGAAAGGCCGGTAGGTGTCGAGCCGCTCCGACTGCCGGTAAGGTCCAAAATCGCCGCCCTCCAGCGGCCCCTCATCGGGAGAAAGCCCAAGCCAGGCGAGGGTGTCGTGGATCTGTTCCTCACTGCCCTCCACAAGTCGGTTCTGGTCGGTATCCTCGATCCGCAGCACGAACGAGCCGCCGGTTTTGGCCGCCCATGCTTTGTCGAACAAGGCCATGAACGCGGTGCCAACGTGCGGATCCCCCGTCGGCGAGGGGGCAACACGGGTGCGGGCGGGAGTCAGCTCAGTCATAGTGGCCCAAGCCTAATGGCCCCACCACCATCGGGCCGAAACCAGGAGTCACGCTCGTGGCATGATGATGGCGTGTCCTCCCGCGAATCCCATCGCTCACGCGCGCTAAGAAGTTCGGAGTCCCTCCCCGAAACCACGGATGGCCCCTCTCCCATCAGCCGCCACTTCACTTTCTGGCTGGACGAGGTTTTCCGGGTACCCGGCACCGGTTTCCGGTTCGGCTTCGACCCGTTGCTGAGTCTGGTTCCCGCCGCAGGCAACGTGGTGGCAACAGCTCTGGGGTGTGTCGTGATCCTCGATGCGATCCGGCTACGCGTCCCCATACCGGTTCTTCTCCGGATGCTGTGGAACTACGTGGTCAACTGGTGTCTTGGTTCCGTACCGCTGATCGGGTCCTTTTTCGATGCGCTGTGGATGTCGAACGCGAAGAACCTGAAACTGCTGCACCGCGCCATCGAGGACCGCAACCAGGTGCGCAAGGCCACCATCGCCTATTGGCTGGTGGCGTTGACCCTGGTGCTCGGTGTCACGCTCGTCCTGCTGGCCACACCCTTCGTGTTGCTGTTCTGGTTGTTCGGTCTGTGGCTTGGAAGATGATAGCTTCACCACATGAATGAGCCGGGTGTCCCGAACAATTTCATCACCGATGCCATCCGCCGCGACAACGAGGCGGGAACCCACGGTGGCAGGGTCCAGACCCGGTTCCCACCCGAACCCAACGGTTTCCTGCACGTCGGTCACGCCAAGGCCATCGTCGTGGACTTCGGCACCGCCGAGGACTTCGGCGGCAGCTGCATGCTGCGCCTCGACGACACCAACCCGGAAGCCGAGGAGGAGGCCTTCGTCAACTCCATCATCGAGGACATCGAATGGCTGGGCTACGAGCCCTCGGAGGTACGCCACGCATCCGACTACTTCGAAACCCTCTACGACTGGGCTGTGCAGCTCATCAAGAAAGGCCTGGCCTACGTCGATGACCAGGACGGCGAGACTATCTCGGCCACCCGGGGATCCTTCAACACACCCGGCATCGAATCACCATTCCGTAACCGCAGCGTCGCGGAGAACCTCGCCCTGTTCGAGAGGATGCGCACCGGGGAGTTCCCCGACGGCTCCCGGGTGCTGCGGGCAAAGATCGACATGGCACACGAAAACATGCAGCTGCGCGACCCCGTGATGTACCGCATCCGCAACGTCTCGCACCACCGCACGGGTGATGCGTGGTCGATCTACCCCACCTATGACTGGGCTCACGGCCAGTCCGACGCCATCGAGGGCGTCACCCATTCAATCTGCACCCTCGAATTTGAATCCCACCGGCCCCTCTACGACTGGTTCCTGGAGCAGCTCGAGGTTCCCACTCCCCCGCGCCAGTACGAGTTCGCGAGACTGGAGCTGACCCACACCGTCACGTCCAAACGGCGCTTGGCAAAGCTGGTCGCGGACGGCGTCGTGGACGGCTGGGACGACCCTCGGATGCCAACCATCCGAGGACTACGACGGCGCGGCTACCCGGCAGCCGCCATCCGGGCGTTCTGCCGCGAGGTCGGAACCACTCGCACCAATTCACGCAAGGCCATCGAAGAGCTGGAGAGCTACGTGCGTCGCACGCTGAATACGACCGCACAGCGCCGGATGGCCGTAACCCGGCCTTTGAAGCTGACCCTGCCGGACTGGCCGACCAACTCCGACGGCAGCCCGGTGGTCGAATGGTTCGAGGTGGTCAACAATCCGGAGAACCCGGATGACGGCACCCGTCTGGTGCCGTTCACCGGGGAACTGTGGATCGAGCAGGACGACTTCCGTGAGGTTCCGCCGCCGAAATATTTCCGGCTCTCTCCCGGTCGTGAGGTCAGGTTGCGTGGCGCCTACTTGGTCACTGCACGCGATGTGGTCAAGGACGAGGAAGGCAACGTCGTCGAGGTGCGCTGCAGCTTCGACCCGGACTCCCGTGGCGGCACCCCCGCCGACGGTCGGAAGGTGAAGTCGACGATGCACTGGGTATCGGCCCCACACGCCCTGGACGCCACCGTCGCCCTGTACGACAGGCTGTTCACCGCCGCGGCCCCTGGAGAACGCACCGGGGAAGCACTCGATGACCTCAACCCCACCTCCCGTGAGCTGCTGACCGACGCAAAGGTGGAACCCGCCCTGGCAGACGCGGCACCGGGTGAAGTAGTGCAGTTCGAGCGGCTGGGATACTTCGCCGTCGACGATCGCACCCCGCTGCTATTCCACCGCACGGTGGGTCTGCGGGACGAGTGGGCCAGCATTCAGAAACGCGGCTGAAAGCCTATCCACAGGAGACAGCAGCTACGGTTGTCTGCATGCTTCCCACCGACGAAACCGCCACCGAGGTGGCCTTGGATCTGTTGACCGTTCTCGGATATGCAGCCATCGGGTTCCTCGCAGGCGTCGTCGTCTCTGTGATCATCTCGATCATCATGCGGCAACTGGCCCGCCACCAGGAGGACCTGGGTTTCCTTAGCCGGAACCTACGGCTCCCCCAGCGCCTCATCCTGACCGTCTTCGGCACTGGCATGGGAGTGTTGTTCGCCAGCGCCCCCACCCCTTGGCAGGCGGCACCCTCATGGCGGGCGAATTTCGAGCACTTTTTCCTGATCGTGATGATCTTCGCCGCTGCATACGGCATGACGGGAGTCATCAGAACCGTCGAGGACGCTGTCCTCGCCCGTAAGAAAAACGCCCGGGAAACCCCGCAGTTCCGGCGCATCCGCACCCAGATGCAGGTCATAGCCCGAGTGCTGATCGGGGTGGTTTGGATCGGGGCAACCGCCGGAGCGCTGCTCACCTTCGATCAGTTCCGAGCCATCGGAACCTCCCTGCTGGCCTCCGCCGGTCTGGTCTCACTGGTCGCCGGTCTCGCGGCGCAGTCGTCACTCACGAACGTCTTCGCCGGACTCCAGATCGCCTTCACCGGTTCCCTGCGCGTCGGCGATATCGTCGTCACAGACGACAACCAAGGAACCGTCGAGGAGATCACCCTCACCTATGTGGTGCTGAGGAGTTGGGACGAGCGGCGCTGGATCGTGCCATCGACGCTGTTCACCACGAAAACCTTCGAGAACTGGAGCCGGGAGGAACCGCGACAAACAGGAGTCATCGAATTCGACCTGGACTGGCTAGTTCCCGTGGAAGCCATGCGGATCGAGCTGCTGCGCCTAGTCAAAACCACGGATCTGTGGGACGGTCGCACCGTCGCTCTCCAGGTCATGGACGCCACGGGAGGTTCGGTCCGGGTTCGTGCCGTCGTTTCCGCGACGAACTCCAGCAGATTGTTCGAGCTTCGCTGCCTGCTGCGCGAACAGCTCATCAACTGGTTGCAGACCCAGGCGGTCTACGCTCTTCCCCGCACTCGCCTAGAGCCGGACACCACCACCGCTCCTCCCCGGGAGCAGCGCCAGGACTTCGTCGAGCAGGTCAAGGCCGACTGGGAGGCCGAGCAGGCCGACGAGCGGGAAGCCGCCCAGCTCCTGCCGCCCACAGAAAGCTCCGAGCACAACAACGATGACAAGAATCAGCAACATTCCGGAGGACGACTCGGCTGGCTGAAGGCCTTCCGCCGTTCCATCGGGTGACCCCCCGAAAGAAACTCGCTGCCGATTCCAGACGTTCCCTTGCCGTCTGGCATTCACGAGGCGGCCTCACCCAGAGCTTCCTCGGTTCTGCGCACACAAGAAGGGGCCCGCACATTCGTGCGGGCCCCTTCCGTTGCCTGTCAGGCGGCGATCACTTGATGATCTTGGTGACCTTGCCGGCACCGACGGTGCGGCCACCCTCGCGGATCGCGAACTTGAGGTTCTCCTCCATGGCGATGGGCTTGTTGAGGTGAACGGTCATGTCGGTGTTGTCGCCGGGCATGACCATTTCCTTGCCCTCCGGCAGCTGGACCACACCGGTGACGTCGGTGGTGCGGAAGTAGAACTGCGGGGAGTAGTTGGAGAAGAACGGCTTGTGGCGGCCGCCCTCTTCCTTGTTGAGCACGTAGACGGTGGCCTCGAAGTCGGTGTGCGGGGTGGTGGAACCGGGCTTGATCACGACCATGCCGCGCTCCACGTCCTCCTTCTTCGTGCCGCGGAGCAGCAGGCCGACGTTCTCGCCGGCGCGACCCTCGTCGAGGATCTTGCGGAACATCTCGACGCCGGTGACGGTGGTGGTCTGCTTCTCCGGACGGATGCCGACGAGGTCGACGGTGTCGCCGGTCTTGACGATGCCGCGCTCGATGCGGCCGGTGATGACGGTGCCACGGCCGGTGATGGTGAAGACATCCTCGACGGGCATCAGGAACGGCTTCTCGGTGTCACGCTCGGGCTGCGGGATGTACTCGTCGACCGCGTCCATGAGTTCGAGGATGGTGCCGGCCCACTTCTCGTCGCCGTTCAGCGCCGGGAAGGCCGCCACACGGACGATCGGGAGGTTGTCGCCGTCGAACTCCTGGGCGGAGAGGATCTCACGGAGCT